>CDZP01018687.1_pt1 | contig 73411 bp, 98 predicted proteins | sample 554941 | NCBI WGS metagenome assembly CDZP01 (sample SAMEA3182064, study PRJEB8094) | gut metagenome | biome: human; feature: gut; material: Stool; isolation source: human stools | place: Canada | collected 2013-01-28
CAAAGGGCATGACAAAACCCTGTAACCGTTGAGATTACAGGGTTTTGTGTGGCGCGGAAGGAGGGATTTGAACCCTCGCGCCGGTTTTATCCAGCCTACTCCCTTAGCAGGGGAGCCCCTTCGGCCTCTTGGGTACTTCCGCAGGTCGATGGTGTTTTATGAAATTGGCGGAGAGAGTGGGATTCGAACCCACGGAGACTTGCGCCTCGCCGGTTTTCAAGACCGGTTCCTTAAACCACTCGGACATCTCTCCATCGGCAGAGGAGTTCTCCGGCTCTCAAACGCTTAATTAGTTTACCATAGATTGGGGCGGTTTGTCAACCGAAAACGGAGAATCTTTTTATAAAAATTTATCAGATGGAAAACGTTCACAATTTAAAGATGACTTTTCTGACAGGAACGGTTATAATAATGCCATCTGTCCGGCGGTTTTTGCCTCCGGCACACCTGAAGAATGACAGGAGGACCCATTTTGAAGAAACTGAACCAATGGATCGACCGGTTTGCGTACAGCCATCCTCGTTTCGGCATACCGAACCTGATGCTCTACATTGTTATCGCCAACGCGGTGACGTACATTTTGACGCTGTTCGCCGGGTCGGCGGCCCTGAGCTTTTTGAAATTTGACCTCTACCATGTGCTCCATGGCGAGGTGTGGCGGCTGGTGACCTTTGTGCTGCTGCCCTTTACCTATCGCCCCATATCGCTGTTTATCATGCTGTCCTTCTGCTACTTCGTGGGCGGGACGCTGGAACGGGAGTGGGGCACCGCCAAGTTCACCCTGTACTATCTCAGCGGTATGCTGTTCAGCGTGCTGTCCACGGTGATCCTCTCGCTGGCTACGGGGTATTACGGCTGGAGCCTGTCCGACGCCTATTACATCAACCTGACGATGTTCCTGGCCTTCGCAGTGATGTATCCCGACGCGCAGGTCTGGTTTTACGGGGTGATCCCTCTGAAGGCCAAGTGGCTGGCATGGGCGGACATCGCTTTGATGGCGTGGAACATCGCTCGGTCCGTGCGGTACGGTGCCTACGCCAGTGCTCTGGCCGCTGTGGTGGCAATTTTGAACTTCGTGATCTTCTTCTGGGAGGATATCAAGAGCATTTTGGGGATCCAGAGCCGCCAGCGGTCCAGACAGACTATTCAATTCAAGTCCGCCGTCCGGCAGCAGAAGAAGGCGGAGACGGAGCGAGGCTACCGCCACAAGTGCGAGGTCTGCGGCCGCACGGACGCTGACCACCCGGAGCTGGAATTCCGCTACTGTTCCAAATGCCAGGGCTATCACTGCTTCTGCTCAGACCACATTTTTGACCACCAGCACTTCACAAAATAAAGCAATCCCGGCGCGGTTTGACCGTGCCGGGATTTTTTGCCCTTACCGCTCCAAGGCGGCAGCGTACAGCTCGTTTTTGGAAAGGCCGGTGTGCTCCGCCACCTCCTTGGCGGCGTCCTTCAGCCGCATCCCCTGCTCCTTCAGAGCAAGAACTTGCGCCACGCCGTCCTCCAGCGTCACCACGGCGCCGGTTTTGGGGGCGGCACCGGCCACCACAAGGACGTATTCGCCCTTGGGGGCGTTCTCCTCGTAATAGGCCACGGCCTCGGCCAGGGTGAAACGCAGAACCTCCTCGTGGAGCTTGGTCAGCTCCCGGCACAGGGAGATCCGGCGGTCCGGGCCGAAGGCCTCCATCAGGTCATTCAGTGTGGTGCGGAGCTTGTGAGGGGCTTCGTGGAAGATCATGGTCCGGGTCTCGTCCTTTAAGGAATTCAGGTGCTCCCGGCGGCTTTTTTTATTGACAGTGAGGAACCCTTCAAAGGTGAAGCGTCCGGTGGGCAGACCGCTGACAGCTAAGGCGTTGACGGCGGCGCAGCAGCCGGGAATGGCCCGGACCTCCACGCCGTTTTCTGCGCACAGCCGCACCAGATCCTCGCCGGGGTCAGAGATGGCGGGGGTGCCGGCGTCCGTCATCAGAGCGCAGGATTCTCCGGCCAGCAGTCGATTCAGAACGCTCTGCCCGGCGGTGACGTGATTGTGCTCGTGATAGCTGATCAAAGACTTTTTCACGCCGAAATGGTTCAAAAGCTTCATGGACACACGGGTGTCCTCCGCGGCGATGAAGTCCGCGTTTTCCAGCGTTTCCACCGCACGGGGGGTGAAGTCCCCCAGATTGCCGATGGGCGTAGCTACCAGATATAAAATGCCTGCCATGGTCAGACCTCCTGATCTCGAAAGTAAATGGCGTTCAGCTCCCAGGAGGGAGCGCCGGTGTCCGTTTGAAGAATAAGGGGGGATTGGATGTCAAGTCCCGGTTTGCCGCCCCGGCAGCCCTCTATCAAAAAGAGGGAAGGGGCTGTGTCCGGTCGATTCTGGACGAAGCGCAGCCGCTTGGGTTCCATGCCCGCCTCCCGCAGAGCGCAGGCTGTGTCCGTCAGCCGTTCCGGCTTGTGGACCAGACAGAATTTTCCGCCCCACCGCAGCAGATAGGACGCGGCGGCGCAGATATCCGCCAGACTCGCCTCCGTTTCGGAGCGGGCAGTGCGGCGGGCGTTGTCCGCAGAGACTTTTCCGCAGGCGGGAGGGTAATAGGGCGGATTGCAGACCACCAGATCAAAGGAGCCGGTGGAAAAGTGCTGCCGCACCTGCCGGAGGTCGATACACTGAAATGTGAGCCGGTCCGTCAGGCAGTTTTCGGCGGCGGCCCGCTCTGCCAGCGCCACAGCTGCCGGTTGAATATCGACTCCGGTGACGGTCAGTTCCGACTGCCTTTGCAGAAGCAGCAGCCCCAGCAGGCCAGTGCCGCAGCCCAGATCGCAGACCCGCAGTCCGGCGGAGAGCTTCGGCAGGGAGGACAGCAGAAAGGAGTCCGTGCCGGGGCGGAACAGCGTATCATCCCAGACGAACCGCAGCCCGTCCGGCTTCAGGTATTCCCAATGCTCCACGCCGTCACCTCCCGTTGAACGCTGCTATTATTATATAGGGGAACCGCTTTCTCCGCAAGTCCCGGCGGCAAACAAAAAAACCGTCTCAGGATCGGGCCTGAGACGGTTTTATGTATCCCTTTAAGAATTATTCCTCGGGGACGATGGCGCCGTTGGGGCAGGTGTCGCTGCAAGAACCGCAGTCCAGGCAAGCGGCAGAATCGATCACGTACTGATCGTCGCCCTGGCTGATAGCGCCGGCGGGGCAAACGTCTGCGCAGGAACCGCAGCTGACGCAAGCAGAAGTAATCTTATAAGCCATGTGTACACACCTCCATTAGAATGTGCCTTCATTGTATCATACAATTTCTAAAAAGCAAGGGCGATTTGTTAAATTCTTACCAAGGAAAAAGAAAACTGTGAAAATGTCACAAAAACCGGAAAAACATTGGAAAAAGCAGGGCCTTTCGGCGGTTAGAGATATTGAACTGTATATGCGAACTATGGGGGAAATGAGCGTTCACAAACTGTTTACACAAATGGTCAAAGAAAGTCAAAAATAGCTATTGACATTGGAAAAGATCGTGCTATACTACAATCAAACAAAGGTTAAAGACAGTCAAAGTCAAAAGACAGAGACGAGAAAGGAGATGTCCCCATGGGGATTTCAGATTTGATCGCCAGCTTTTTGCAGGATAGCTTGGATACGGCGGAGAACGGTGTGCTGGAGGTCCAGCGCAGCGAGCTGGCCCAGCGGTTCAACTGTGTACCCAGCCAGATCAACTATGTGATGTCCACCCGGTTTTCACCGGAGCGGGGCTACATCGTAGAGAGCCGGCGCGGCGGCAACGGATATATCCGCATCACCCGGGTGCAGGTGGACCGGCAGACGCTGATGATGCACGTCATCAACAGTCTGGGCAGCAGCGTGGATCTGGCTTCGGCCAGAGCCATCCTCAGCAATCTGGTGCAGTCCGGCGCGTTGGAGCGGGACATGGGTCAGACGATCCTCACCGCCGTGGGCGATAAGGCCCTGAGCCGGGTGCCCCGGGAGAGCCGGGACGCTGTCCGGGCGGATATCCTGCGACAGGTGCTGATCTTACAGGTTTGAACGCCTGAAGAAGGGCACGCAACACAGTTAAGAAAAAATTTATATACAGTTTATGGAGGAATGCATTATGAAATGTGAGAATTGCGGAAAGAATGAAGTCAGCTTTGTATATCGCAGCAGCATCAACGGAAGAACAGAAGAACACCATCTCTGCCAGGCCTGCGCGGAAAAGCTGGGGTATACCCAGAAGCTCTTTAACCGGCGGCCGTCCATGCGGGACAGCTTCTTTGGCAATGATGATTTCTTCGGAGATTTCTTCAGCCCCATGCCCTCCCTGCTGGGTCGGATGAACCGGATGCTGGAAAGCCCCTTCGATGATTTCTTCGACGCCATGCCCGCCATCGGCGCAGCGCCGGTGCAGGAGGTCAAGGAGGAAAAGAAGGATGACCTCATGAGCCATGAGGAACAGAGCCGGTTCTCCTATCTGCGTCAGCTGAATGCGTTGAAGCTGGAGCAGAAGAAGGCTATCCACGAGGAGAACTTCGAGCGGGCCGCCCAGCTGCGGGATGAGATCCACAAGCTGGAGGAGGCCCACAAGGAGGCCAAGGAGTCCGGAAAGGACAGCAAGGAAAGCGCTTAACAGGCGCGTTCAAACAAAACGCACACCCCAGAATAAAAGAGGTATTGAACTATGAATGAAAATAAATTTACTCCCACTGCGGAGGAAGCCCTGCGGCTGGCACAAGAGGCCGCAGGCGAATTGGGTCACGGCTATGTGGGGACGGAACACCTGCTGCTGGGCCTGATGCGTGAGGACGAGGGCATGGCCCACACCGTCCTGACGGAGGCGGGCCTAACCGATGACCTGCTGACGGAAATGGTTCGGAAAAGCGTCGGCGCCGGTCTTCCCGGCGGCAATCCCGCTCAGGGTCTGACCCCTCGCGCCAAGCACGTTGTGGAGATCGCCATGGAGGATTCCATCCGGGGCGGCTATGCCTACATCGGCACCGAGCATCTGCTGGCCGGTATTCTGCGGGAGGGCAACAACATGGCAGTCCGTATTCTGCGGTCTGCCGGTGTGGACGCCCGTCAGCTCTATACCGCACTGATGAAGAAGCTCACCGCCGCGCCCAGAGCGGCCCAGAGCGGCGACAGCCGTACCCCGGCTGCCGGTTCCGCCAAGGAGGACGGCAAGGGCAGCAAGACACTGGCAGAGTTCACCCGTGATCTGACGGCGGATGCCCGGACCGGCAAGCTGGACCCTGTCATCGGCCGTGATGACGAGATCCAGCGGGTCATCCAGATCCTGTCCCGCCGCACCAAGAACAACCCCTGCCTGATCGGTGAGCCCGGCGTGGGCAAGACTGCCATCGCCGAGGGCCTGGCCCGGAAGATCGCCATGGGCGATGTGCCGGAGAACCTGCTGGATAAGAAGCTCCTGTCTCTGGACCTTTCCGGCATGGTGGCCGGCACCAAGTACCGGGGCGAATTTGAGGAGCGTATCAAGAAGGTGATGCAGGAGGTTCAGAAGAACGGCAACATCATCCTCTTCATCGATGAGCTGCACACCATCGTGGGCGCCGGCTCCGCCGAGGGCGCTGTGGACGCCGCCAATATCATCAAGCCCGCTCTGGGCCGCGGTGAGATCCAGATCATCGGCGCCACCACCCTGAACGAATATCGCAAGTATATCGAAAAGGACGCCGCTCTGGAACGCCGGTTCCAGCCAGTGACGGTGGGTGAGCCCAGTCAGGAGGCCACATTGGAGATCCTGAAGGGCCTGCGGGAGAAGTATGAGCAGCACCACAAGCTGCACATCACCGACGAGGCATTGAAGGCCGCCGTGGAGCTGTCTACCCGGTATATCAATGACCGGTTCCTGCCCGACAAGGCCATCGACCTGATGGACGAGGCCGCCAGCCGGGTGCGGATGGAGCAGGAGGAACCCTCCGAGGAGCTGAAGAGCCTGGAGGAGAAGATCAACGCCCTGTCCAAGGACAAGGACGCTGCCATCAACGCCCAGGACTTTGAGAAGGCCGCCCAGCTGCGGGACATCGAGAAGGACTACAAGGAGCAGGTGGAGATCGAGCGTGACAAGCGCCGCAAGAATAATCAGGAGCACCGGGACGTCAACGCGGAGGACATCGCCGCTGTGGTGTCTGGTTGGACCGGTATCCCTGTGACCCGTCTGACAGAGGACGAGGGCCAGCGCTTGCTGCACATGGAGGATATCCTTCATAAGCGTGTGGTGGGTCAGGACGAGGCTGTAAAGGCCGTGGCCCGGGCCATCCGCCGTGGCCGTGTGGGTCTGAAGGACCCCAAGCGTCCCATCGGCAGCTTCCTGTTCCTGGGTCCCACCGGCGTGGGCAAGACGGAGCTGTGCAAGTCTCTGGCAGAGGCCATGTTCGGTGACGAGAACGCCATGATCCGGATCGATATGTCCGAATACATGGAGCGGCATACAGTATCCCGCCTCATCGGTTCCCCTCCCGGCTATGTGGGCCATGATGAGGGCGGTCAGTTGACGGAGAAGGTGCGCCGTAAGCCCTACTCCGTGGTGCTGTTCGACGAGATCGAAAAGGCCCACGAGGATGTCTGGAACATCATGCTTCAGATTTTGGACGATGGCCGGATCACCGACTCTCAGGGCCGCACTGTGGACTTCAAGAACACCGTTATCGTCATGACCAGCAACATCGGCGCCAAGGCGCTGACCGCTGCCGGCGCCAAGCTGGGCTTCGACGCGGACGATAAGAAGGCCGAGGCGGACGCCGACGCGGCCTATGCACAGGCCAAGGAGACCGTTCTGGCGGAGCTGCGCCAGACCTTCCGCCCGGAGTTCCTGAACCGGATCGACGATATCATCGTGTTCCGCGCTCTCACTGAGCAGAACATTGAAGAGGTCGCCCGCCGGATGCTCAAGACCGTGGCGGACCGTATGGAGACCATGGACATCCATCTGGACGCTTCCGACGAGGCGGTGAAGGAACTGGCCAAGGAGGGCTTCGACCCCAAGTACGGTGCCCGTCCCCTGCGCCGGGCCATCCAGAGCAAGGTGGAGGACGCTGTGGCCGAGAAGATGCTGGACGGCACCCTCAAGACCGGCGACACCGCCAAGCTGGCTGTGGAGGATGACAAGTTGGTCGTCACCAAGTAACAGTCCTTCCAATAAAATCAAGGTCCCTCTGCCGCGTTCGGCGGCAGAGGGGCCTTTTGGCTCAACGCCGGCGGGCGGCCTTGATTTGTTCATACTTTTCCGGTATGATAAATTTGTATCAGTTTTGATAACTTTTGGAAAGGAAGGCAAATCCTATGCCCTTTACCTTCAATTTCGGCGGCTTCAACCCCGGAGATTTCGGACAGGGGGGCGAGCGCCCTCAGCGGGAGCGTAAGCCCCGGAAGCCCATCGGCACTCCCGTGACCCGCACCCTCATCAACATCGCCGTGACGGCACTGGTGGGACTGGTGTACTTCTATGTGGAGCTGCCCGCCCTGAACCCCCATGCGGAGGAATTTTACTTCTTTGTGTTCCTGCTGTGCGCCGTGTACTGCGGCTGCGCTGTCCTGACCTCCGGATTCCAGGGCACCGGTGCGAGAGGGTATCTCGGCTTTGTGAAAAAGCAGTGCACCATACCCTTCTTCGTGGTGATCGCCATGATCGCCGCCATCGCCATCGGTTCCCTCACATCATGGGTGGTGCTGCGGGCCGGGGCATACAGCAAGCTGCTGCCCTTGACCACCGGTGACTTCGTCACGGAGGTGGAGGAGATCCGCTATGACCAGATCCCCATGCTGGACAGCGACTCCGCCGCCCGTCTGGGCAGCCGGAAGCTGGGTGAGCTGGCGGATATGGTGTCTCAGTTTGAGATCCTGCCCAACTACACCCAGATCAACTATAAGGGCCGCCCCGTGCGGGTCACGAGCCTTGCCTACGGAGACCTCATCAAGTGGTTCACCAACCGCTCCAACGGACTGCCTGCCTATATCGTCATCGACATGGTGACCCAGGAGGCGGAGGTGGTCCGGCTGGACGAGGGCATGAAGTATACCACGGCGGAACACTTCTCCCGGAACCTCTACCGCCACCTGCGGTTCCAGTATCCCACCATGATGTTCGACGAGCCGGTGTTTGAGATCGACGAGGAGGGCACCCCCTACTGGGTCTGCTCCCGGATCGTCAAGCGCATCGGGCTTTTCGGCGGTACGGACGTGAAGGGTGCCGTGCTGGTGAACGCCGTCAGCGGCGAGAGCCAGTATTACGAGGATGTGCCCACCTGGGTGGACCGGCTGTATTCCTCCGACATCATCATGGATCAGTATGACTATTACGGCCAGTTCCACAACGGCTTTCTGAACGCCTACTTCGGCCAGCGGGACGTGACGCTGACCACGGACGGCTGGAACTATATCGCCATCAATGACGATGTGTATATGTACACCGGCGTGACCTCCGTTACCAGCGACCAGTCCAACATCGGCTTTATCCTCACCAACCAGCGCACCAAGGAGACCCGGTTCTACCCCTGCGCCGGCGCGACGGAGACCTCCGCCAAAAGCTCCGCCCAGAGCCAGGTCCAGCAGATGCGCTATTCCGCCACCTTCCCGCTGTTGCTGAATATCGCCGACCAGCCCACCTACTTCATGGCTTTGAAGGGCGAGGACGGTCTGGTGAAGATGTATGCCATGGTGAACGTCCAACAGTACAATATTGTGGAGACCGGGCAGACCGTGGCGGCATGCGAGGAGAATTACCGCCGGACGCTGGTGAACAACGGCATCATCGACAGTGCGGACGCAGAGGTCCCGGCGGAAAACCAGGAGCTTTGGGAGACGAAGGGCACCATCGCGGAGATCCGCAGCGCCGTCATCGAGGGCACCAGCGTCTATTACCTCCGCTTTGAGGGGGAGAGCGGCTTCTCCGTGTATGTCAGCGCCGCCCAGGTGCCGGAGGCCCCACTGCTGAACGTGGGAGATACGATCACGGTCTATTGGCACAGCGGGACCCAGTGGATCACCGCTCGGAAGATCGCAGTGGAGAACCGGGCCGTGGCCGCCCCGCCGGAGGAACCGGCTGAGGAGCCTGCGGAGCCGGAAACGGACCTCCTGCCAGACACCGGAACGGAGGAAGGCTCCGGCGGCTGGCAGCAGACGGTCATTTACGGAAAAGCGTGACTTTTCAAGGGAAACCGATCAAAACGAAGAGAACCCGCGGCGGGCATTTTGCCCGCCGCGGGTTTCTTGTGGAAACTGTCAAAATCCAAAGGGAAATTTTGGCTGGCGCAGGGGCCGCTTTTCGTTGTAAACGTTCACGCGGTATGGTATCTTTGTAACAACAACATAGTGGGGGGGACTGCGTATGCTGGCTTTGGACTTTATCAACATAGGCAACGGAGACTGTATTCTCATTCGGGAGATGGAGGGAACGCAGCAGAAGTTTGCCTTGATGGTGGATTTTGGCCATGACTGTCTGGTGCGGGACGATCATCCGGGAGAACTGGATCCCCGGTCTCAGCGGATCTATGCGGGAGATTTTCTCCGGGAACTGGGCGTGACCCATCTGGACGTGGCTCTGGCTACGCATTTCCACCGGGATCACATCGGTGGCCTCAGCCGGGTGCTGGACGCCGTGACCATCGACCGGTTTTACACCACCTATCTGCCACCGGAAAATGCCCCGGAGCTGGCCCCCTTCCATCCGGATAACAACTTGCCCAAGGCTGCGAGAAACGCCCTTCTCTGCCTCCAGATCTATACCGAGGCGCTGCAAAGCCACCCCGGCCGTATCAAGCAGTTTGAATTGGTGCCGGGGACGGAAACGATTTCCCTCCAGCTGACGCCGGACCTGAAAATGGATATCCTCTGCGGCGAACCGGCCCTGTACCGGCGGCAGAAGGAGATCTATGACGCGGCCTTCAACGGAGAGCGGAACGGATATGAACTGGTGCGCTGGGCCAAATCCATGAACGTGTGCTCTTTGCGCCAGCGGCTGTATTACCACGGCAAGGAGATCGTTCTGGGCGGAGACGCCTATGCCCATGTGTGGGAGACCGTGAATCTGACCCCCTGTGACATTCTGAAGGTGCCACACCATGCCTCCTTCGATTCCACCTCCCGGAAGCTGCTGGAAAAGCTCCAGCCCAAAACGGCGGTGGTGACGGTGGCGGCCCGGCGGCCTGATGAACGGCCCCATCCCTATGTGGTGTCCCTGCTGCAAGAGTACGTCGAGAATCTGTATTTTACCGACGCCGTGGAGATCCCCGGCCTAGTGGAGCCTCAGTTTCATAAGTCCGTTCACTTAGAAGTGGAGTGAGGAAGCTGTTTGAACGCTGAACCACGTTTGTATCGAAAAAGCAAAAGCGCCGGAGAAAACTCCGGCATTTGCAGAAAAAGGAAAAACACGGAGCCTGACCATTGGTCAGGCTCCGTATTTTATATTGGATGGGGTGAGATTACTTGTACATCTCGGGCTTTTCCATGGTCTCAACCTTCATGAACTGAGAGGTGCCGCGGGAGGCGTTCAGAGCATCGCCAGCCACGCAGGCCACATAGCCGTCCCAGGAGGAGGGGCCGGTGAGCTTGCCGGCGTGGACAGACTCCACCCACTTGCAGAACTCGATGTCATAGGCCTCAATGAAGCGCTCCTTCCAGTCGGTCATGATGGGCATGGACTCGGCGGGCTGGACGCTGTCCCAACCGGCGGGACGAGAGCGGCGGACCACAGCGTAGGGATCGGGCAGCTTCACGGTGCCGTTCTCGCAGACGACCTCGCACTGGATGTCATAGCCGTAGCCGTCAGCAACCTGAACCTCCACGTCGATGAAGCAGCCGTTCTTGGTACGCATCAGCATGACCTGGGGGTTGTCATAGCCCTTGTTGGAGTTGGAGCTCTGACGGACCTTGACGCACTGTACGTCCTCATACTCATCGCCCAGCAGCCAGCGGCAGATGTCCAGCTCGTGGATGGCCACGTTGGTGACGCCGTTCTCAGTCTTGAAGCCCGGGCCCTGAGCAACGTTGCGGTGGCAGCACTTGATCAGCAGGGGCTTGCCGATCTCACCGGAGTCGATGATGCGCTTCATCTCGGCATAGCCGCGGTCATAGTGACGCATGAAGCCCACCTGCACCAGACGCTTGCCGATCTCCTGCTCGCGCTTGATGATGTCCTCGCAGTCAGCGGCGTTCTGGCTCAGGGGCTTCTCGCAGAAGCACCACTTCTCCTCAGCCAGAGTCTTCATGACATAGTCATGATGGGTGGGGTCGATGGAGGTGATGACCACGGCCTCAACCTCGGGATCCTTGATCATGCCGTCGCAGTCATTGCCGTAGGACTTGATGCCGTACTTGGCGGCGGTGTCGTCAGCGGCGGCGGCCACATAGTCGGACACGGCCACAACGGTAGCACCGGGGACGGTCTCAATGATGCGGCGGCAGTGATCCTTGCCGATAGCGCCGCAGCCGATAATGCCGATCTTCAATACCTTTTCCATGTTAATAACCTTCCTTTTTTATAATTTGGATGGGTTTTCGTAAATAAAAATGATCTTAGTACTTCCGGACTTCCTTCAGGTGAGCCTGCAGGTCGGCATAAGCCGCCAGGTTCTCCTTGCGTTCGGACACCTCGGTGTCACCCACGCGCCACCAGGAGGAATAGCCGTCGGTCATGGTCTTGGGCAGGACCTTGATGTCGAAGAGGACGGGGATGTTCTTTACCTTCTTGGCATCCTCGAAGGCGGCCACCAGCTCTTCCATGGTGCGGACGGTGTAGCTCTTGCAGCCGTAAGCCTCCGCCACCTTAGCGTAGTCGATGTTCATGAAGTTGCCGAACAGACCATCCTTGTTGCGATAGCGCAGCTCGGTGCACAGCGTAACGTTGCCGTGGCCAACCTGCAGGTTGTTGATGCAGCCGAAGGAGGCGTTGTCGAACAGGCAGATGTTGATCTTCTTGTGCTCCTGGCAGGCGGTGATCAGCTCACCGTGGAGCATATTGAAGCTGCCATCACCGCAGAAGGAATAGACCTCGTGCTTGTCGCCGATGGCCAGCTTCACGCCCAGAGCGCCGGCCACCTCGTAGCCCATGGTGGAATAGCCGTACTCCATGTTGTAGGTGTCAACGCCGGTGGGACGCCACATCCGCTGCATATCGCCGGGCAGAGAGCCGGCGGCGCCGATGGCAACATCGCCCTCGCTCATCATGGCGTTGATGGCGCCCAGAGCAGAGGTCTGGGTCAGCTGGGCATTGACGTCCTGCGCGAAGCGCTTGGCGGAATCGGCGTTGGCGTCATTGATCTCCGGCTTCCAGCTCTTCTTATCGGAGAAGGTGATGTGATCCAGACGGTTCAGCTCATCGATCCACTTCTCCTTGGCGACCTTGACCTCATCCTTATAGGCGGTCTGATAGCCCTCCAGCAGCTTTTCCAGACGGGGCAGGGCTTCCTTGGCGTCAGCCACCACGGGGACAGCCTCCATCTTCAGGCTCTGGAACTCAGAGACGTTGATGTTGACGAACTTGCAGGTATCCTTGAACAGCCACTTGGAAGCGGTGGTGAAGTCGGTGTAGCGGGTGCCCACGCCGATGACCAGATCGGCCTTCCGGGCGATCTCGTTGGCTGCGGAGCAGCCGGTGGTGCCCACGCCGCCCAAGTTCAGGGGGTGCAGCCAGTCGGTGGCGGACTTGCCCGCCTGGGTCTCGCCGTAGGGGATACCGAAGGTCTCGGCAAAGTGTAGGAACTCGGCGTGCGCCTCGGAATAGCGGACGCCGCCGCCGCAGATCATCATGGGGCGCTTGGCCTTGCGGATGGCTTCGGCAGCGTCAGCCAGAGCGGCCTCGGTGGCGGGGCGGCGCTCCAGACGCCAGACACGCTTGGCGAAGAAGCTCACGGGATAATCATAAGCCTCACCCTCAACGTCCTGGGGCATGGCAACGCAGACCGCACCGGTGTTGGCGGGATCGGTCAGCACCCGGAAGGCGTTGATCATAGCGCTCATCAGCTGCTCGGGACGGACAATGCGGTCCCAGTAGCGGCACACAGCCTTGAAAGCGTCATTGGTGGTGGTAGCCAGGGAGTTGGTGTGCTCCACCTGCTGCAGAACGGGGTCGGGCTGACGGCAGGCGTAGGTGTCGCCGGGCAGCACCAGCAGGGGGATGTTGTTGGCGGTGGCGGTGCCGCAGGCGGTGACCATGTTGGCGGCGCCGGGGCCCACGGAGGAGGTGGCAACGCAGATCTGCTTACGCTTCATCTGCTTGGCGAAGGCCACGGCGGCCTGGGCCATGCCCTGCTCGTTCTTGCCCTGATAGATCTCCAGGTGCTTGGCCTCCTGGCTCAGCGCCTGACCGAGACCCACCACGTTGCCGTGGCCGGGAATGATGAACACGCCGCGGACGAAGCGGTGCTGTGCACCGTCAACCTCCATGTACTGATTTTCCAGAAAACGGACCAAAGCCTGCGCCATGGTCAAACGGACAGTTTTCATGCTTTTGTTACCTCCGATCAATGATTGGGATAGATGTGGTCATTGGCATCGGGCTTCCACAGCCACTCGTGCTCCTTGTCGTCGATGCGGGTCTTCAGCCAGGGATCGCCCTCCAGATGCCGGATACCCCAGGCGTAGCACATGGCATAGCCGGGAGCTACCACCTGAGAGTGGAAGCCGTGGTTGATGACGGCGCAGCCGTTCTGCTCGGTCTTGTAAACATCGCCGTTGGCAAAACCGGCGCCGAAGCCGTGAGGATAGTCGAAACGGTAGAAATAGACCTCCGGCTGGGGATGATGATGAGGAGGATAGGAGGACCACTTGCCGGGACGGTTCAGCACCTCACCCAGCACCATGTTGGAGAAGGGGGCGTTGTCATAGTCGAAGAAGGTCTTGATCTCACGCTCCATAGCACCCATCAGCTCGCCCTTGGAACCGGCGTGCTGGGTCTGGACGGTCTCCGGGGTGTACATGACCGGCTCATAATCCTTCTCGTTCAGGGTGTCCTGCATGTAAAGCTCGCTGTGGCTGTGAGCCGTCAGGGTGATCTTGGTGCCCTTGGGAGCCAGCAGGCAGTAGGCCTCGTGATGGAAGCAGTTGGGGCGGTCGGCCTCAACGGTCTTGCCGGCGTATTCATAGGTGACCTTGCCCTCGAAAAGCAGGATGGCAACCTCGCGGTCGGCGCTTTCGTAGGTATAGGTGTCGCCGTCCTCCATCACCAGCAGGCCCACGTTCATCAGGGTACCCATGTAGTTGGTGGATTCGTCGATATAGGCGTTGTAGCCCCGCTTGAGTTCCTTGTTCTTATTGAAATAAGTCATTGGAAACATCTCCTGTTTGATGTCAAAAAGTGGTATGGAAACGCGGTGGGGAGGACCGGGGCCCTCCCATCGCGCGATTTACAGACCGGTGTGCTCCCGGATGTAGGTACGGCCCTTGATAGCGTACTCCAGAGGATTGGCCTTGGCGGGATCCTGCTCAGCCTCCACCAGCAGCCAGCCCTGATAGCCGGCGTCGGAGAGCACCTTGAACACGGGATCGAAGTCCACGTTGCCGTCACCGGGGACGGTGAAAGCGCCATTGCGGACGGACTGCAGGAAGGACCAGTTGTTCTTGCGGGCTTCCTCCACCACGGGCAGACGCATATCCTTCAGATGGACATGGCCCACGCGGTCCACATACTTCTTCAGCATGGCCAGGGGATCCTCGCCGGCGAAGGTGAAGTGGCCGGTATCATAGCAGAGGAACACATACCGGGGATCGGTGTTGGACATCATGCGGTCGGTCTCCTCGCTGGTCTGGACCACGGTGCCCATGTGATGATGGAAGCACAGCTTGAAGCCACGCTCGGAAGCGATCTGGCCCAGACGGTTCAGACCCTTGCAGAAGCGATCCCACTCCTCATCGTTCATGACATGCTTGTGGCCGCCGGTGAGGATGGGCACGTCCACCTTGCCCTGGATGGAGTAGCTCTGCTCGGAGACGTTGATGTGATTTGCGCCGACAGCCTCCAGGAAGTCCAGGTTGGCGATGAAGTCCTTCTCCTCTTCCTCCATGGAACGGGTCAGGATGAAGGAAGAATACCAGCGGCTGGCGATGCGCATACCGCGCAGGTCCAGAGCCTTCTTCAGCTCAGCGGGGTCGGTGGGATACTTGTTGCCGATCTCGCAGCCGGTGAAGCCGGCCAGAGCCATCTCGCTGACGGTCTGCTGGAAGGTGTTCTCGGCACCCAGCTCCGGCATATCGTCATTGCACCAGCCGATGGGAGCAATACCCAGGGAAACAGTTTTCGGATCAAACATAAAACGTCCTCCTTATGAATATTTAGGATCATTATTTGGATAAGCGTACAAATAGAAAATGGTTTGCGGGGAAAAGGTTGGCGAAAGCGCAAACGGATTTTTCTGTGTCCGTTAACAGACATGCGAAAACTACATCCGCAAGAAAACGATTTCGCTTGTTATCAAGATAGCACGGTTCCCCAAAAAAATCAACGCTTTCCCACAGCAAAACCAGATTTTTTCCGAAAGTGCCAAAGGTGGGCTGTTTTTTTTATTGCTTTTAGAGAATGGCGGGGGACCGTGTGCTGTTCCGGCGCATAGAATGGAACGCGCAGACGCGCGAATCTGAGCGATTTTAAGGAGGCTTGTTTTATGCCCACATCCTTTCAGAATATGGCGACCCTCACCTATACCGGCGGCACCGTCAATTCCAACATTGTCACCGGGGAGCTGAGGGAGGTCCTGACCGCCGCGAAAACGGCGGTGCGGGAGAATTACGAGCCGGGTGGGACGGTCACGTATGTGGTCAGCCTTACCAACAGCGGCGTCACGCCCCTGACGGGTCTGACCATTTCCGACAACCTGGGCGGCTACGCCTTTGGCGGAGCGACCCTGTATCCGCTGGCCTATTTGCCGGGCAGCGTTCGGTACTATGTGAACGGCGCGCTGCAAGCCGCTCCGGTCGTCAACGCCGGACCGCCCATGACCGTTACCGGCATCACGGTCCCTGCCGGGGGCAGCGCCCTTGTGATCTACGAGACGGAGGTGACCCGCTACGCGCCGCTGGCAGCGGAGTCCAGTATTGTCAACACCATCACCGTGACCAGCGGCGGGCTGGCCGCACCTGTGACGGCGGAGGAGACAGTTGGCGCGGTGAGCAGCCCGAGACTGTCCATCACCAAGGGGCTGAATCCCACGGTGGTAGCGGAGAACGGCCGGATCACCTACACCTTTACCATCCAGAACACCGGCAATACTCCCGTTACCGCGACGGACGATGTGATCCTCCGGGATACCTTCGATCCGGTTCTCAACGGTCTCACGGTGACCTACAACGGTGCGCCCTGGACTGCCGGTACGCAGTACACCTATGACGGGACCACAGGTCTGTTCGCTACAACAGCGGGGCAGATCACCGTCCCTGCGGCCACGTATACCCAGGACCCGGTGACCGGGGCGTGGGCCGTGACCCCCGGCGTCAGCGAGCTGATCGTCACCGGCACGGTATAAGAGGCAGCCAAGGACAAAAGGGAGGGCGAAGGCCCTCCTTTTTGCACCGTGTTCGACAGAAAAATGATTGACAAGCGCGGACGCACATGGTACGATTTAATCTAATTTGTTGAATCAGGTCTTTTTTGAATACAAAATGAGCAAAGGCCTTCATTTTCAGCGGGAGCATGGCTCCCGTTGGAAGTGGACGCCTTTTTTGTTGCAGCGTGGCCTAAACGGGCAGGCGGTTTGAAAAGGATCGCCGCAGAGCGCAAAACAGGACAGGAGACCAGACCGGCAGCAGTAGCCCAAATATGTGAGCATGACGGAGAATAAGTCCCGGAAAACCGTGATTTTTTCTGTTTTACATATTGTAAATTTATAAAAAGGTGTGCTATAACAGATGCATCAAAAAATGAGGGGGCCTGGATCGCCGGGCATGCATACGGAAACCATAACGGAAAGGCGGAGACAATATGCAGTATTCGGTTGAGGAGATCAAGCAGTATGCGGCGGAGGAGGACGTGAAGTTCATCCGCATGGCCTTCTGCGACGCGGCGGGCCGCCAGAAAAATATCGCCATTATGCCGGAGGAACTGGACCGGGCCTTCCAGTACGGTATTGCCATCGACGGCTCCGCCATTCCCGGCTTCGGCGGGGAGGTCCACTCTGATCTGCTGCTGCGCCCGGACCCGTCCACCCTCTGTGTGCTGCCCTGGCGGCCGGAGCATGGACGGGTGGTGCGGATGTTCTGCGCCGTGACCCAGCCAGACGGCACCGTCATCGGCGCGGACGCCCGGAGCCTGTTGAAAAAAACGGTAGAGGACGCCAAAAAGGCCGGATTGACCTTTGCCTTCGGAACGGAGATGGAATTCTATCTGTTCCGGCTGGACGAGGACGGCGAGCCTACCAAAATTCCCTATGACCGTGCCGGTTACATGGACATTGCCCCGGCAGACAAGGGGGAGAATGTCCGCCGGGAGGCCTGCCTGACGCTGGAGCGCATGGGCATCCGGCCGGAAAGCTCTCACCATGAGGAGGGCCCCGGCCAGAACGAAATTGATTTCCGCTATGCAGACCCGGTCACTGCGGCGGATAACGCCGTGACCTTCCGGGCGGCTGTGGATACGGTGGCGGCCCAGAACGGGCTGTATGCCGATTTCGGACCCAAGCCTCTGGCAGACAAGGCGGGCAACGGAATGCACATCAACTTCTCCGCTGTCAGCGAGGATAAGCGGGACGTGATGCCCCAGGTCCTTGCCGGGGTGCTGGCCCATGTGGAGGCCATGACGGCGTTCCTGAACCCCACGGAGGAATCCTACCGCCGCTTTGGAAGCTGGAAGGCACCCGGCTATCTTTCCTGGTCCGCTGAGAACCGCTCTCAGCTCATCCGGGTCCCGGCGGCGGTGGGGGAATACCGGCGGGCGGAACTGCGGTCTCCGGACCCGCTGTGCAACCCGTATCTGGCCTTTGTTCTGCTGATTCGGGCGGGAATGGAGGGCGTTGCTCACAACATGCAGCTGCCGCCTGCGGCGGATCTGAACCTCTACACGGCGCCGGAGGAGATCCGGGCCCGGTACCGCAGACTGCCGGAGACCTGGGCGGAGGCCAAGGCAGCGGCCGCCGCCAGTGATTTTATCAAAGAACATCTTCCTGCGGCGATCATTCAATACTATACCTGACCGAACAGAAAGCACACGGCAAAAAACATAGAAAAGGAGGGGGACAACGATGGAACTTGGCCATGCGTACAGCGTTCTGGTGGTGTCCGCCTCCGCAAAATTCAATGAATCCGTCCGGGGCCTTCTGCCGGAGCGGTTCTATTGGCCGGTCACGGTGCTGACGGACGCCGCCGGTGCCCGCCGGGAGCTGCTGGAAAACAGCTACGATCTGGTGGTGATCAACACGCCGCTGCCGGATGAGTTCGGCACCCGACTGGCGCAGGATATCTGCCAGCACAGCGCCGCCGGGGTACTGCTGCTGGTGAAGGCAGAGCATTTTCCGGATATTGACGGACGGCTGACGCCACAGGGCGTTCTGGTGCTGTCCAAGCCTATGTCGACCCAGCTGTTTACCCAATCCATGCGGCTGCTGTGCGGTACCCGGGAGCGTTTGCGGGGGCTGGAAAAGAAGAATGCCACCATTGAGGAAAAAATGGAGGAGATCCGCCTTGTGAACCGGGCCAAGTGGCTGCTGATCGGGGAACTGAATATGACGGAGCAGAAGGCCCACCGATACATCGAAAAGCAGGCGATGGATCGCTGTGTGACGAAGCGGGCCGTGGCGGAGCAGATCTTGTCGACTTATAAATAAAAACTGCCAAAGCGGGACTGCGTAGACAGAACGTGAAATTTTCGGAGGAGGACGTATGACGAAATACATTTTTGTGACCGGCGGCGTGGTATCCGGGTTGGGTAAGGGCATTACTGCGGCGTCTCTGGGCCGCCTTTTAAAGACAAGAGGGCTGAAGGTGGCCGCTCAGAAGCTGGACCCCTACATCAACGTGGACCCCGGCACCATGAGCCCCTATCAGCACGGCGAGGTCTACGTCACCGAGGACGGCGCGGAAACGGATCTGGATCTGGGTCACTATGAGCGGTTCATCGACGAGGATCTGAACAAATACTCCAACCTCACCACCGGCAAGGTGTACTGGAACGTTCTGAACAAAGAGCGCCGGGGGGAGTATCTGGGCTCCACCGTGCAGGTGATCCCCCACATCACCAATGAGATCAAGGAATTTGTCTATCGGGTGGGCAAGCAGACGGACGCCGACGTGGTCATCACCGAGATCGGCGGCACCATCGGCGACATTGAGTCCCAGCCCTTTCTGGAGGCTGTCCGGCAGATCTCTCTGGAGGTGGGCCGGGAGAACAGCCTCTTTATCCATGTGACGTTGGTGCCCTTCCTCCGGGGCTCCGATGAGCACAAGTCCAAGCCCACCCAGCACTCCGTCAAGGAGCTTCAGGGCATGGGGATCAATCCCAACCTCATCGTCCTCCGGTGCGACGAGCCGCTGGAACCATCCATTTTCCAGAAGATCTCCATGTTCTGCAATGTAAAGCCCGACTGCGTTATTGAGAACATCACGCTTCCCTGCTTGTATGAGGCACCGCTGATGCTGGAGCAGTCCCACTTTTCCTCTGTGGTATGCCGGGAGTTGGGCATCGACGCCCCGGCCCCGAAGCTGACGGAGTGGGAACACATGGTGGAGCGGATCAAACATGCGGACAGACGTGTGACCATCGGGCTGGTGGGCAAATACGTTCAGCTTCATGACGCCTATCTCTCCGTGGCAGAGGCACTGCGCCATGCGGGTTATGCCCTGGGAGCTGAGGTGGACATCCGCTGGATCGACTCCGAGACCATTACGGAAAGCGATGCGGAGGCGGTTTTGGGCGCGTTGGACGGCATCATCGTCCCCGGCGGCTTCGGCCAGCGGGGGATCAACGGCATGATCCTGACGGCGAAATACGCCCGGGAGCACCATGTTCCCTATTTCGGCATCTGCCTGGGAATGCAGATCGCTGTGATCGAATATGCACGCCACGCCGCCGGGATCGCCGATGCGGATTCCGGCGAGTTCAACGAACTGTGCGAAAACAAGGTCATCGACTTCATGCCGGGACAGAGCGATGAGATCGATAAGGGCGGCACGCTGCGGCTGGGGGCCTATCCCTGTGTGATCCGGCCCGGCACCACCATGGAGCGGTGCTACGGCACGCTGGAGATCTCCGAGCGTCACCGCCACCGCTACGAATTCAACAACGACTACCGGGAGGCCCTCACCTCCGCGGGACTGGTCCTCTCCGGGCTGTCCCCCGATGGGCGGCTGGTGGAGACGGTGGAGCTGACGGACCAGCCGTTCTTTGTGGGCGTTCAGTATCACCCGGAATTCAAGTCCCGGCCCAACCATGCTCATCCGCTGTTCAAGGGCTTTGTCCAGGCGGCGCTGGAGCGTGAAAACGCATAAAGCCGCAATATCTGAATCGTTATTTTTCAGGAGGTCTCTATGGCATCACAAACCGTTTTAGTTCTCGATTTCGGAGGTCAGTATAATCAGCTTATCGCCCGGCGAGTCCGGGAATGCAGCGTATACTGCGAGGTCAAGCCTTACACCACCCCGGTGGTGGAGATCAAGGCGATGGCCCCCATCGGCATTATCTTTACCGGCGGGCCCAACAGTGTGTACGATCCCGCGTCCCCGCAGGCAGACCCGGAGATTTTCAAGCTGGGGATCCCCATTCTGGGCATTTGCTACGGCTGTCAGCTCATCGCTCACAATCTGGGCGGCCGGGTGACGGCGGCTACGGCGGATTCCGCCCGGGAGTACGGCAAGACGGAGACCTATTTCCGCACCGACTGCAAGCTGTTCAAGGGCCTGCCTGCCGAGAGTGTTACCTGGATGAGCCACGGCGACTATATGGAGAAGGTGCCGGAGGGCTTTGAACTGGTGGCCCATTCCGATGCCTGTCCCAATGTGGCCATCTGTGACGAGCGCCGGGGCTTTTACGGCGTCCAGTTCCACCCGGAGGTGAATCACACCGCCTACGGCACCGCCATGCTCCGCAACTTCCTCTATGAGGTCTGCGGCGCAAAGGGGCAGTGGACCATGGGGGATTATAAGGATGTTGCCATCCGTCAGATCCGGGAAAAGGTGGGGGACGGCAAAGTGTTGCTGGCCCTCTCCGGCGGCGTGGATTCCTCTGTGGCGGCGGCGCTGATAGCGGAGGCTGTAGGCAATCAGCTGACCTGCGTATTTGTGGACCACGGCCTCATGCGTCTCAACGAGGGAGACGAGGTAGAGGAGGCCTTCAGAAAGTGGGACATCAACTTCGTCCGGGTCAACGCGGAGGAACTGTTTTTGAGCAAGCTGGCCGGCGTCAGCGAGCCGGAGCGCAAACGGAAGATCATCGGCGAGGAATTTATCCGGGTCTTTGAGGCGGAAGCAAAAAAAATCGGCCAGGTGGATTACTTGGCTCAGGGTACGATTTACCCGGATGTGATCGAGTCCGGCGCAGGTGACGCAGCCGTGATCAAGAGCCATCACAATGTGGGCGGTCTGCCGGATTATGTGGATTTTAAGGAGATCATCGAGCCTCTGCGGATGCTCTTTAAGGACGAGGTGCGGCAGCTGGGCCGTGAGTTGGGTCTGCCGGAGTATCTGGTGATGCGCCAGCCCTTCCCCGGCCCCGGCCTTGCCATCCGCTGCCTGGGGGATGTGACGAAGGAAAAGCTGGATATTCTGCGCCTGGCGGATTTTATCTTCCGGGACGAGGTCGCCAAGGCGCATCTGGAGAGCGCCATGAGTCAGTATTTCGCAGTGCTGACCAATATGCGCTCCGTAGGCGTGCAGGGCGATGGCCGGACCTATGATTATACCCTGGCCCTCCGCAGCGTCACCACCACGGACTTCATGACCGCCGACTGGACCCGGATCCCCTACGATGTGCTGGACCGGGTCTCCGTCCGTATCGTCAATGAGGTGCCCCACATCAACCGCATCGTCTACGATATTACCTCCAAGCCCCCCGCGACTATTGAGTGGGAATAATAGACGCTTTCAAAAAAGCCTGAAAAATTATTTGAAATTCCGCGAAATGCTATGAAATAAGCCCCTGTCCGAGCTGAAAAAGTTCGGACAGGGGCTTTCTTTTTTTGCCTGTGGCTCTACTATGGCTCTACGGCATCAAATCATCGAGCTTTTTGACCACTTCATCCGTCGTGGAGGGGTACAGGTGGCCGTAGGTCCTCAGGGTGGTTTCTACGTCCTCGTGGCCCAGTCTTTCGGACACCAGAAGAATGGGGGCCCCTCTGTTGATGAGTAGCGAGGCGTGGGAGTGTCTGAGGTCGTGCAGCCGAATGCGCTCCACCCCGGAGGCCTTGCACCCCTGGTTCATCTGGTGGTGGAAATAGTGCTTCGTGAAGGGGAACAGCCTATCGTCTGGCTGAGGCTCATACATGGCGGCCTCATACTGCCGGATCATGTCGCATAGCTTCTTGGGGAGGGGCACGGTGCGGTTTCCCTTCGGTGTCTTGGGCTCCGTGACCACTTCCTTCCCGTCTATCGTCTGGAAGCTCTTATTCACTGTCAGGGTGGCAGCCTCCAGGTCTATGTCCTCCAGGGTGAGGGCCAGCAGCTCCCCTATGCGGAGGCCTGTCCAGAACAGGACCGAGAAGCCTACCCTGGCCGGGAACTTCGGGACGCACTCGATAAACTGGTTGAACTGCTCCAGCGTCCAGAAGTGCATCTCCTGGGCCTTCTTCTTCCCGATGGAGCCGGCGACCCTGGCCGGATTTTCCCGGAGGCCATAGTACCTGACGGCGTAGTTGAAGATGGCCGAGAGCTGATTATATATCGTCTTTACGTAGGTGGGCGAATAGTTCTTCGACAGCAGCTCGGATTGCCATTTCCGCACATGGGCCGGGGTGATGTCGTTCACCTGGAGGTCCTGGAAGTAAGGCAGGATTTTCAGCTTTATCAAATACTCCTTGCTTCTCATGGTCGTTTCCCTGAGCCTGGGGCGCATATCGTCCATGTAGAGCTCTACCATAGAGCCGAAGGTCATGCTGCAGGTCCTGGACCCCTTTTTCAGGAACTCCTCCTCGTAGGCCTCGGCGTCCTTCTTCCTGGCAAAGCCCCTCTTTTTCTTCTTCTTGCGCTTCCCGGTCCAGTCCACATAGTAGAATTGGCAGTACCAGGTGCCGCGCTCCTGGTCTTTGTAAGCTGGCATTTCAACCCACCTCCGAGCCCCCGGACAGGCCTCTAAAATAATAACTTAAAAGATATTGACAGGGCAATAACTTTTAAGTATAATGGAGCCAGAGGGGGGAAAGATATTGCACGAGATAATCTTCTACGAGGACCGTTCCGGCAGAGTGCCGGTCCTGGAGTATATGCAGGAACTCAGCAAGAGTAAGAGCAAGGACAGCCGTATCAAGCTGTCCAAAATCCAGGACTATGTGAAGGTCCTTCGAGAGCATGGAACGTATGCCGGCGAGCCCTTTGTCAAGCATCTGGACGGCGAAATCTGGGAGTTACGCCCCCTCCGGGACAGGATACTTTTTGCCGGGGTGGTCGGCGGGCGGTTCGTCCTGCTGCATCAATTTTTGAAGCGGACCCAAAAGACCCCAGCCAGAGAGATTGAGCAGGCCAAGCGGGAGCTGGCCGACTTCAAGGAAAGGAGCTGTTTACAATGAGCGTTGAGTTAGGCGGAACCAAGTGGACTACTTGGGACGATGTGGAGAAGGAGATGTTCACCCCGGAGGAAATCGCGGAAAGCGACCTCCGTGTGGCCCTCATTGGTGAGCTCATCAAGGCCCGCCAGGAGAAGGGCATCAGCCAAAAGCAGCTGGAGGAGCTGAGCGGCGTCAAGCAGCCGGTCATTGCACGGATGGAGAAGGGCTACACCAGCCCACAGCTCGACACCATCCTGAAGCTCCTCCTCCCCCTGGGGAAAACCCTGGCAATCGTCCCCCTGGGGAAGCCCCAGAAGGGATGAGCCACTCGTTTAGATCACTGCCGCCCCTCACGGGGCGGCTTTTTTTATTTCCCCGCCTGGTCCCTCCCATAGACCTCCTCGGCCCACTTGTGAAAGACCTGATAGCCCGGGGCCTCCGGCACTCCCTCTGCCGGGTATTCTGGCAAGTCGCACTTCCACCCCTGGCTGGAGCTGAAGGCCGGGACCATGTCCAGGCAGAAAGGGGCCCGGTGGTTTGCCCTTCCGTGGTTGAGGTAAAAACGTCCATCCACAAGGGTGAAGTACTTCCCGATGAGAGGAGCGCATAATTCGCAGGGCTCCACTCCCTCTGCTGAGACTATGCGGACCATCTGTACGTCGTAGTTCTTCCACTCATCCTGTGGGATGGAAAGAAGGTCCTCATAGGATACCGTCTCCTTCTTGGGGGCTGCTTTGATGGCCTCGACCTTCTCTGCCAGCTCCTTGTCGCTCAGTTCGCTGGGGTCCTTCCCAAACATATCCCGTAGGATACCCCCAAGGTCAATTCCTGCCATGTGGAAAACCTCCTTCGCTTTCCTCTCCCAGCTAGGAGAGGAGAACATAATAATCATTGTCTATATACATACACTGTCTTAAAATTAAATAAGGTATAAAGGGCGTATTCCGTTCACAATTTGAATAGAAAGGCCCGATATTCCGTTCAAATACTGAATGGAAATCGGCTAAATTCCGTTCAAATTTTGAACGGAATTTTTTATGCCTTCCTGCCCATGTGGAAAACAATGTGGACGAAATGTGGAAAACTCAGCGGCCCTTTCTGAAGTCCACCCAGATTATACGGCCTCCCCCTCGTCGCGGCGGGGGGCTGCTGTCTCTATGGTATCGTCCGGGGCCATGGGCGCCACCATCTCCTGAAGGCGGCCGATCAATATGAGTTGCTGGCGCTCCGGGAGCTGCTCAAAAAGGGACAGCATCTCCCTGGAGTTCTCCCGAAGGCCTCCCCCGGCCTGGCCTGTCCCTGCTGTGGCGAGCTCCGCAGTTCTCCCAAGAAGATAGTCAACCGAGCATTCCAGCCGGTCTGCCAGTTTAGCAAGGCTGTCTGCTTTCGGCATTGATGAGCGCATACCCGTCATCATGTTATAGTTCAGCCCGCAGTCAGCCAAAACCTCTTTCATCGTAACCCCTCTGAGCCGTGCAACATCTTTGAGCCTGTCGGCCACATCTGATGATTTATACATAAAGCGGGACCTCCAATTATACAAAGTGACGAATATATAATTTTTTAGATTTTTCGCTTGCAATCTAAAAACTTCGTTGTATAATAGCACCATAATCTAAAAAATGATAGACCGATAAAGAAACACCTAGATTTTGAAGAAGGAGAAATAACCATGAACACCTACAAAATCTCTTACCAGTTCCCTGGCAGCTCCTATGAGGACGCCGTGGTAACTGCCCCCGACCAGCGGGCGGCGGAGAAGGCTTTCAAGGCTTCCTTCAAGGGCACCGGCCTGAAGGCCCCCGACATCTTCGGTGTGGAGCTGGTGGCTGAGAACACCCCTGCCACCAAGGACCAGGAGCGTGAGGCCCTGGAGAAAATCAAGGCCATCCTGGATACCCTGGGCCCGGACAGCTATGTGGGGACCGCCTTCGAGGGGTGTCTGGAGATTGCCGAGGAGAACATCGAGGATGACTTTGCTTGCTCTATGAAGCGGCGGGCGGAGGCGGCTGAGCGCAAGGCCGAGGAACTGGAGAAGAAAGTCTCCGCCCTGGAACTTGACAACCGGGACCTCCGCCTTGCCATCAAGAAGGAGAAGGAAGAAGCCTCCGCTACGGAGACCGCGCTTCGGGAGCGTGTTGTCTCCGATGACGACCTCACTGACTGTATCCAGATGGCCCGCAATGCCGCCTATGAATGGGGCGAGAAGATGGAACAGGCGTCCGCCTCTATTGTGGAGCTGGCCGATGACCCCGTCTCCCCTGAATTTGTCCAGGCTGTGAAGAACCACCGAAACGCAAAGCGGGCCAAGGAATACCATGAGGCCTTGGCCGACCGCCTGGAGAAGAAGCAGAAGCATACCGCCGGGGCCTGAGAGCCCCGGCCCAATGAAAGGAGAAATAACCATGCTCGATAAGAACGGCGTAGAAATCTGCACCGGCCAGGTCGTGAAGGTCACCGGGGCCTTCTTCAAGAACGACAACGGCCTGTACTTCGTGGACAACTCCCCCGGCGACCCCTCCTGGAGCGGAAGCGACTACTCCCTGAAGAAGGTGTGCAAGAACGGGCGCCCCAGCAGCTCCGCGAGGAACATCTGCTTCTGGCCTATCGCTGTTTTCACCAATGACCGGGTCAAGAACGCCCAGGCCAATGCCTGGAACCGGGAGCACTCCGAGATTGAGGTCGTGGCCCTCCCGGATATGTCTGGGGTCCTGGGCCACTTCCGGGAGAAGCTGGAGCAGATCACCACGACCATCCAGCGGCATATCTGGGACTTTGGAGAGGACGCCGAAGTGGTCCAGAGGGAAAAGGGCATCGCGGCCCACTATGAGAACGTCATCCGCTTTATCGAGGGAAAGGAGTTTTAATCATGGTGAAGAAGAAGGCAGAGCCTGTCATCACCTATACCGAAATCCTGGCTATCGCTGGGGAGCATATCCGGGACACCGTGCTCAACCTCCGCAAGGAGGTTGAGCGGGTGGAAGGAATGGCGAACACCCCTGAGCGGAAAGAGATTGCTCAGAAAATTATCCGCATGAACGAGGACCAGCAGCTCCATCACATGGAGCGTCTGAAGGCCATCGAAACCCTGTACCGTATCCAGACCGGCACGGAGCTGGGCATCACCGATGAGCTGGGAGAGGAGGACGAGGACCAATGAGAGCCTGCGAACTGCTGGAGCTCCTGGAGGAGCTTTGCGACCACGACCCCGATATGGAGGTCAACATTGCCTACCAGCCCCACTACCCCCTGGCGGCCCCTGTGTCCCATCTGAAGGTCCGGGGCGGGGAGGCCTACATCTGCGAGAGCGGATACGGGGGTAACTGCTACGCCCCCGGCCACCTGTTCGATGACAACGAGAGCAGCATGGAGGACTACTACGGGGAGGACGAGGACTGATGAGCTACCGGGAGGAACTGAGCGCCCGGTACGGCTGGCCCCTGAAGATACACAGCCGGGGGCACGATGCCTACCTGGTAGACCTCCAGCCGCTGACCGGCGGCGAGGTGGCCGCCATCTACCGCTTCCCCGGAGGGGACGGCGTAGTGTTCGATGATGAAATTCGGGCCAGTTCGCCCGCTGAGGAAGGAGAAAACCATGGGACTGTATGAGCTGTACCGCCTGGACCGCCCGGAGGCGGTTGTCCAGACCGTGGAGGCCCGGACCTCTGAGGAGGCCCTGGAGCTGGCCGGGAACCGGCTGGCGCCCCTGTTCGGGGGAGCCGTTCAGGTATCCGTCCCCCTGTTGACCCTGGCCGCCCCCGTGGGGCTGCTGGGGGTCCGCCGGGGGGCCTCCCCCAGAAGGGAGGAGACGGACGAATGGTGACCGCCGAAGCTCTGGACGCCGCTGTGGTGTTCTTGTTCTATGTGGCCGCCATCCTTCTGACCCTTGGCATCGGTGGCCTTGTGGCCGATTACATATTCCCCCACATCAAGCCCCTGGAGCGGTTTCTGGACAGCCTCCCCATGATGGATGACGAGGAGGGCTCAGAGTGAGCCGGTGCAAGTTCTGTGGGGGCCAAATCGACTGGATATGGAGCCAGGAGCGCGGAGGCTACGTGAAGGTCGATGCCGAGCCGGTATTCGTGGACCTGAGCGGCGGAGAGGTCACCTTCATTACGGACGAGGGTGGAATACTCCAGGGAAGGCTTGCGCCGGCCACCGGCGACCATACCGGCCAGGACGTGGCTTTTCTTCCCCACCATTGCGGTGGACATTCCAACTATACCAAAAACAAGACCAAAAAACAAGAGAAGGAGGCGAGACGGCGTGAAGAAGCCGAGAACTGAGTTCGGTGTGGAGTGCAAAATCTTTATGGCCGAGACGGGAATGACCGTCCGGGAGCTGGCCCAGGCCTCCGGCGTCAAGGAGAACACCCTTGTTGCGGCCATGGTCGGCAAAACCCCCGGCCATGACCTGGTGCCGGTGGTCAAGGGCTACATGGAAAAGCACCGCGGCGGAAAGGAGGCTGCCGTATGAGGACCGCCAAGGAAACCTTCTACTTCGTCGAGGACGTAATGAAGATGCTCGGCCTGTCCAGGTCGAAGGCCTATTCCATCATCAAGCAGTTCAATTCTGAGCTGGAGGAGCAAGGCTATTTCACCGTCCCTGGGCGTGTAAACCGGCGGTATTTTGATAGCCGCATGAACTATGAGCCGGAGCCGAAGTCGGCCCGCAAGCGGGCGCGGACGGCCTGAGAGAACCGAAAGGAGAAATAACCATGTCAATTTTCAAGGAGTGCCCCGTGTGTGGGGCTCACCTGGACCCCGGGGAGACCTGCAACTGCCGGGAGCCGAAACTGGTCACCTACGCCGACTGGGAAGCTGCCGGGAGCTTCGAGAAGGCCGCCTCCCCTGGTGACGCTGTGGAGGAGCGCATCGTGGACGAGTTCCTGAACTGTCTGCCGCCGGTGCGCCAGGAGAGGGGCTTCATCCAGTGCGGGGAGCCGTACAGCCATGAGTATGACCCGGAGACGGGACACTGGAAGGCCACCTTCGCCACCTTCCAGAAGCAGGGCGACACCTGGCATTACTGCGGCAACTGCTTCGCTGGGAAGTCTACCGAGCCGAAGAAGGCTCAGATCAGGGGGGTGCTGTGAGGTGTACCGATACTATGTTACCAAACTAAATAAGGATGGCATCATGGAATATCCTCCCCGCCCCATCCCTGATACCGTGGGCCACTATGGGGAGAACGGGATTGCCTTCGAGGGTATCTGCGGCCGCTTCTATGGCTTCGTGGAATACGAGAAGGAGCTGCCTGCCTTCGATGTAACCAACTTCGCCCTGGTCCCCGGACCGTCCCCAAGCTACTACCCCATTGACGAGGAGGCTGCCAGAAGGGCCCACGAGATGATGTCTTTCAGGGACTACCAGAAGGGGTCCAAGACGTGGCAGTACAGGGTCCGTGTGGACGAGGCCTCTATGATTGCTGACCGCCAGAAGAAGCGCATCGACCCCATGTACCACGAGAAGGTGGACCGTCTCCTCGCCAGTTTCTCCCGGCGGCTGGCTGAGAACCTGAATGCAGAGAGCCGTATCGGGACCATGTGCCCCTCGGTCCTTATCTCTGGAGGGTCTAACTTCCCTGTCAGGAAGAAGCAACGCCAGAATGAGGCATCCGAGCGGAACATGAAGGAGTACCAGGAAATCATGGGCCTTATTTCTCGAATCTGCTCTGTGGGTACCGGTGGCATCTCCTCTGATGAGCCACAGGCCATTGAGAAGCTAAAGCTCAAACTGGAGAAGCTGGAGAAGCACCAGGAACTGATGAAAGCGGCCAACGCCGCCATCCGAATGAAGGACCGGGGCAAGGGGGATGCCAAGCTGAAGGAGTTGGGCTACGCCCCTGACGAGATTACCGAGCTGCGGGCCCCTGACTTCTGCGGGAGGGTCGGCTATCCGGCCTATGAGCTGTCCAACAACTTGGCGAACATCAAGCGTATCCGGGAGCGCATTGCCTCCCTGGAGAAGCTGAAGGAGGCCCCGCCTGAAGGGTGGGCCTTTGATGGGGGCCAGGTGGTGGTGAACACCGAGGAGAACCGGGTCCAGCTCATCTATGACGAGAAGCCTGATGCGGATACCAGGGCGAAGCTGAAGGCAAACGGCTTCAGGTGGGCGCCGTCCCAGAAGGCGTGGCAGAGGCAGCTCAATTCCGCTGGAATGTATGCCGCCCGTGAAGTGGCGCCGCCCGTCGAGGGCTGACCCCCTGCAACCATTCCCATGATACCAGAAAGGAGGCTCTGCACTATGCCTGTGACAGAAGCAAAAAAGCCCCCCGCGTATCTGCGGGAGGCACGTTCAAGGGCTGGATATGCAAACCGGGTGGCCGCGTCTATGGCCGTGCCCTTTTCCCCGGAGACCATAGGCCGGCATGAGCGGGGCGACGTAGAGATGGAGCCGGAGGACGTCATCCTCTACTCCGAGAAGTACCGGGACCCGTCAATCCTGGTCCACTACTGCGCGGACTGCCCCATCGGAAAGAGGACCGGGAAGGCCGTCACCGACCGCCCTCTCCCGTTCGCCACGCTGAGGGTCAGCCGTATGCTGGATGAGGCCCAGCAGATTGCCGACCGGCTGGAGGACATTGCCTTTGATGGGCAAATTGACGCCGGGGAGAAGGCGGACTTCGAGAATGCCCTGGCCTTCCTCCGGGAGCTGGACCAGACCATCAACGATATGTTGCTGCTCGGTATGCGGGCGGGAATGACTGAAGCCGCCACACCCGCCGGGAACGGGTGAAGCGGCTCCATGAAGAAATAACCATATTTACTGTACCACACCGACCTGCCGCTGTCAAGCGGCTGCTGAAAGGAGAAATAACCCATGCTGAAAGTGACCGTTCAGGAGAAAGAGGACGAGCTGGAGTGCTCTTGCGAGGCGGAAGGGAACCTCAATGACATCTGCAACCAGACCCTCAATGCCATCCAGTGCATTTACGATACCCTGCGTCAGACCTGCAGCCCGAGTGAGCTGTTTTTCTTCCGCGAGATGGTGAAGGCTGGCGTCCAGCGGAAGGACTCGCCCGTCTGGCGGAAACCTGAGAAGGAGGAGAAATAACCATGATTGAAGTCAAAGTAACCCCCAAGGGAGAGGGACACAACGTAATGGTGGCCGTCAATGGCAATTTCAAGGAGCTGGTCACCGAGGCGTTTTTGGCCATCGGGACCATCTGCACCGGCATCAGGGAGTGTGGGCCCCTGGAGGGCGCTATCTTCGATGACCTGCTCAAAAAGGCCGTTATGGATAAGACCTCCCCTCTCTGGAACCTCAATAGCGCCGACCAGACCAAAATCACCTTCGACCCCTCCCTCCAAAAGAAATGAGCAGGTGGGACGTGCCGGACCACCCCGTTATCGTGGCCTGTGAGCGGACAGGATACCCTCCGGGGATGGAGCCAAAGGCCTACACCTGCCCTATCTGCGGCGAGGAGTGCGAGACGGTTTATCTGAACTTTGTCCGGGAGCCCGTGGGTTGTGACGTTTGCCTGACGGCCAAGGACGTGTACGACTACTACGAGGAGGAGTGACCAATGCGAGGCATCAAGAAAGTGTCTACTGCGGGTATGAGCCGGGAGGACTGGCTGGAGCAGCGGAGGCACACCATTGGCGGGTCTGACGCCGCCGGCATCATCGGCCTGTCCAAGTGGTCCAGCCCTGTGAGCGTGTGGGCTGATAAGACCGGGAGGCTGCCCGATAAGCCGGACACTGAGGCCATGAGGCTGGGCCGGGACCTGGAGGGCTACGTTGCCCGCCGGTGGATGGAGGCCACCGGGAAGAAGGTGCGGCGGCTCAACGCCATGCTCTACAACGAGCTCTATCCCTTCGCCCATGCTGATATTGACCGGGAAGTTATTGGGGAACGGGCTGGCCTGGAGTGCAAGACCACATCCACCCTGGACGTGAAGCAGTTCCAGGGGGTGGAGTTCCCGGTGAAGTATTACGTCCAATGCGTCCACTACCTGGCCGTCACCGGCTACGACCGCTGGTATCTGTCCGTCCTGGTGTTTGGCCGGGGCCTGTTCAACTTCGTGCTGGAGCGAGACCAGGCCGAAATCGACGCCCTGATGAAGGCCGAAGGGGAGTTCTGGGAGCTGGTGGAGAAGGACACCCCGCCATCCGTTGATGGGACCGAGCCCACCTCTGAAACCCTCCAGACCATTTACCGGGAGAGCTCGGACGCTGATGTTGTCCAGCTCTTTGGCCGGGAGGGGCTGCTTCAGGAGTGGAGCGGCATCAAGGAGCAGATGGAGGCCCTGAAGGGCCGGAAGGAAGAAATCGAGAACACCATCAAGCTGGACCTGAAGGAGGCCGAGCGGGGAGCCTGTAAAGGCTACGGGATTACCTGGAGGCCCCAGACCCGCCGGACCTTCCAGACCGCGGCCTTTGAGAAAGCGCACCCAAATATTGACCTGTCCCCGTTCTATAAGACCAGCGAATCCAGGGTGCTTCGGATCACTATTAACAAGGAGGCTATTTGACCATGGGAACCAACAATACCATCCAGCGGCGCACCCAGGAAACCGCCGCCGCCCGGACCTCTGAAGGCCCGACCATGCAGCAGTACATCAAGCAGATGCAGGGGGAAATCAAGAAGGCTCTGCCCGCCGTGATGACCCCGGAGCGGTTCAGCCGCATTGTGCTGTCTGCCCTCTCCACCAACCCGAAGCTGGCGGAGACCACTCCGCAATCCTTCCTGGGGGCTATGATGACCGCCGCCCAGCTCGGCGTGGAGCCCAACACCCCCCTGGGGCAGGCCTACCTCATTCCCTTCTGGAACAGTAAGGCCCGCGCCCTCGAATGCCAGTTCCAGCTTGGGTATAAAGGCCTCCTCGACCTGGCCTACCGCTCCGGGGAAGTCTCCACCGTCATGGCCCAGGTGGTCTATGAGAATGACGAGTTCGAGTATTCCTTCGGCCTGGAGCCGAAGCTGGTACACCGGCCCGCTATGGAGAACCGGGGCAACCCGAAGTATGTCTACGCCATGTTCCGCACCAAGGATGGGGGCTACGGATACGAGGTCATGTCCATTGCTGATGTCCGGGCCCATGCCCAGAGATACAGCAAGTCCTTCCAAAATGGCCCGTGGCAGACCAACTTCGAGGAGATGGCGAAAAAGACCGTGCTCAAACGGGTGCTGAAGTATGCCCCCCTGAAGTCTGAGTTCATGCGGGCGGTGACCCAGGACGAGGTCATCAAGAATGACCTCAGCGCCGATATGTACGAGGTCCCCAACGTGTATGTGGAGGCCGACTACGACGTGGACCCGGCCACCGGGGAAATCGTGAGGGGGCCGGAGGAGCCCACCAAGGATGGGGAGACCAAGCCCCCTGAAGATAAAGGCGCAGAGGACGGCCAGCAGCGCATGACGGTGTGACCTCCTGAGCTGACGCCAAAGCAGTGATATGGAGGGAGGGGCTGCCGGGTGCGCTATCTGACCGAAATCAATGCTTTCGAGCGGCTGATGGACCGGCATCCCCTCCCTGGAACTGCCCAGCTCCTATGGTACAAACTGATGCGCGAGGCGAACCGGCAACGCTGGCCTGATTCAATACAGCTCGACCAAAAGGGAGCCTTACAGCTAATTGGGGCCTCAATCAACACCTTCCTCAAAGCCCGAACCGCCCTCTCCGACGCTGGCCTCTTGGAGTTCTCTCAGGGGGTGAAGGGGCAGCCGAGCACATACAGGCTCATACCTCCCTCCATGGTGGAGCTCCAGGAGAGCCAAGGGGACGCCGCAGGGCTTCCCTATGAGGAGGGCGCCGAGTACATGGAGGACGTGGAGGCCCCGGAGCGTTACTTCGGATGGACTGAAGCCGCCGGGAGGGAGCTTGCGAAAATCACCCGTGACCTGTTCGCCGCGTACTGGCCTGGGCGGTCCCCTGATGACCGGGACCGCCAGCGGGTGTTTTTCTACATCAAGGACCAGAGGCAGGACGAGGATGGTGAGTGGACCATGAGCTTCCCAGAGGAGCGGAAGGCTCTGCTGGCCTATGCGTTCGAGGCGGCGTCAAGGGCTGGGGCTGTCAACTGGAACTATATCGCCGGAGTGTATAGGAACCTGGGGGCCAGGGGCATCAAGACCGTGGAGCAAGCGCATGAATACGACGAGAAAAGGAGTTCTCAATATCGATGAGAAATCAGATCAGACCGAGAGGAGGACGAAGGCTGGCAAAGCGCCGCCGCCCCATGCTGGGCGTGGTGCTGGTGGTGGCCCTCTCCTCCCTGGCCCTGCTGTCATTCTCCTTCCCCGCTGAGGGGGAGAACTACCAGGGCGTTCAGAAAGGGGCCCAGCAGAGCGCACAAGCCGCGCTTCCGTCTCCTGGGTGGGAAATTACCCTCGTTCAGGCAGAGCCCTCCAGCGGGCGGGAAATGGCCCAGGCAGCGGAAGGAGAAGCCGAGGCCCCGGTACTCTGGACCGAGGCCGAGCTGGAGCTGATAGCTCAGACCGTGTGGGCCGAGGCCAGGGGCGTGGAGAGCCGGGCGGAACAGGCCGCCGTGGTGTGGTGTATCCTCAACCGAGTGGACGCCGGGACCTGGGGCGACACCATCTCCCAGGTGGTTACATACCACAGCCAATTTGCCTGGGACCCTGCCAGCCCCGTGGAAGCTGAGTTCGTGGAGCTGGCCGAAGATGTGTGCCTCCGGTGGGCCGCTGAGAAGGCCGGGGCCTCCGATGTGGGCCGGACCCTGCCGGCCGGATACCTGTACTTCGAGGGGGACGGAGAGCGGAACCACTTCAGGACGGAGTGGGAGAAGGACCAGGGGCGCACCTGGGACTGGAGCCTCCCGGACCCGTATCTGGAGGGGTAGTATGCTCGAACTTATTCCGATGACCCTCCGGGAGGCCAATGCCTTTGTGGAGCAGCACCACCGTCACCACAAGCCTGTGGTGGGGCACAAATTTTCCATAGGGGTATTCGACGGGGAGAAGGTCGTGGGAGTTGCCATCGTAGGCCGCCCGGTGGGACGCTTTCTGGACGACGGCTGGACCCTGGAAGTCACCCGTCTTTGTACTGATGGCACACACAATGCCTGCTCAATGCTCTATGCGGCCGCCTGGAGAGCTGCCAGGGCTATGGGGTACAGGCGTGTGGTGACATACATTCTGGAGAGTGAAACAGGGGCAAGCCTGAAGGCTGCCGGGTGGAAGTGCGTCGGGAAGGCCGGGGGCCTGAGATGGACCGGGAGACGGCGTCCAGAGGTGGACCTGTACCCGGCACAAATGAAAATCCGTTTCGAGCGGACCGAGGAGGAATGACCGTGCCGCTGTTGATTTACTACCGCAAGGACGGGGCTATCGTCCACCACCACCTTGCCCCTGCAGCTTGGGGGCCGGAGGAGCTGAAGAAGAAAATCGAGGAGTACAACGCCGAGCACCCGGAGCGCCCCGCCTACTCCCTGGAGGTGGAGCCCGGAAGCCTGACCGAGTATCTGCTGGAGAAAATCCAGGCTGAGGCCCGCCGCTCTGACGAGGCTATCGAGGAGGCCCTGGACGCCCTGGATACCGCCAGGGATTGCGTGAGGAGCCTTCAGAAGTAGGGGGCAAGGTATGGGGAGATTATTTCCTAGAGGCTGCACCATATTCAACTGTGACCGCCGGCGTGGGAATGTCTGCTGCGCTGATTGCGGTTTTAAGTCAAGCGGGGCTTGCAAAAATCCCTGCTTGAATGGGCCGGACCGTTGCGGCCAGGTCCTGCCTAGAGCTAAAACCAACCAGACCAAGAACGGGAGGAAATGACGATGGAATTTGAACTTGTGGAGATGACCCCGGAGCAGCGGGAGATGGCCCTTTATGAGGAGGCCGTGGAGCATTTTGGAGAGAAGGCCCAAATCCTCCAGACCGTTGAGGAGATGGCCGAGCTCACCAAGGCCCTGCTGAAGTATATCCGCTATAAGGACTTCGGCCATGGGGACCTGGGCGACATTCTGGAGTGCATCAATGAGGAACGGGCCGACGTGTCCATCATGCTCAACCAAATGGAGGTCATCTTCGGTGACAACAGCGTGGACGAGTGCTTGAAGCTGAAGCACCTTCGGGAGTTCCTGGACGAAGATGGACGAGCCGAGGAATGAAGTTTTCACCATCCCCGCCCGCCGGTGTAAGCGGTGCGGCGGCCTCCTGACCAGCAAGCAGGGCCTCCGGGACGGATACGGGCCCTGCTGCCTCCAGAAGATGCGCCGGGAGGAGGCCGAGCGGAAGATGGCCGAGAACCAATACAGCCTGTTTGATACCGGCGGGCTGAATGAGACGGAGGAGAAATAACCATGAACCTTCACAAAACAAAAATCGAGTGGGCGACGCATACCTGGAACCCCGTTACCGGGTGCCGCCATGGGTGCGAATACTGCTATGCCAGGCGCTTCATTGCCCGCTTCGCGCCCCATGTATGCGAGAGGCCGGAGCCTGAGCCCTTGGAGTTCCTGCCCAAGGGGTCTGGCCTCTTTGTGGCCGATACCCCCTCCCGGCTGGTGGATGAGGCCGGGGCCTATGTGCGAAGCACCCCTTACCCCAAGGGCTTTGCCCCTACTTACCACACCTACACCCTGAGCTATCCCGAAAAGCGTTTTATCCCCTCTCGGGTGTTTGTGTCCAGCATGGGGGACCTATTCGGGGAGTGGGTCCCGGAGGCCTGGATAGAGGAGATTTTCGAGGCCTGCAAGCGGGCGCCCCAGCATACCTATCTGTTCCTCACAAAGAACCCCCGGCGCTACTGCGACCTCGCCAACGCCGGGAAGCTCCCGGCGGAGCCGAACTTCTGGTACGGAACGACGGTGACCGGGAAAGGAGCCCCGGCCTTTGCTGAGAGTGTCCACTTCAACACCTTCCTGAGCATTGAGCCTCTGCTGGAGGACATCGACCCCGGCCTGGGGAGCTTCGGCGGTGTCCGCTGGATTATCGTCGGGGCCATGACTGGGCCGGGCAGTAGAGATCACCAGCCCCGCCGGGAATGGGTGGAGAAAATCGTGGAGGCTGCCGCCCTGACTGGCGCCAAGGTCTTTATGAAGGACAGCCTCAAAGACGTGTGGGGCCCGGAGCTTATCCGGGAGCACCCGGAGGGTATGGTATGGCCGGAGGGATGATTACCGCCGCACGGATAGAGTGCGAGAAGGCAGAGGACCGGGACGCCCTGGTGGTCATTCTGGCCCGAAATGGGTATGCCGTCCGGCAGGTGAGGGAGAAGCCGAACCCTAAGTCTACCAAGTACGCCTACTTCGTCGAATACTGGAAAGGGGGCGCGGCCCATGAGTAAGAAAAAGAACCTCCGCCGCCTGAGCGTGCTCATCACCGCTCAGACCATGGGGAACCTGGAGAAGCTGGCCGACATGGAGGGCTGCGGGAGCACTGGGCGGGTCATTGACAAACTGGTGCGGGACCGTATGCTCGCCCTCCGGCTGGGGTGCAAATGGGAAGGAGGTGGGCGCAAATGAGCGTCAAGGCTGTGTTTCTGTATCCCAAGTGCGGGACCGAGTTCGACCAGGAGAGGGTCCAAAGCTGCGGCCTTGAAGTAAAGAGGGAGTATGAGGTATCTCACTTCGTAATGGGGCAAAGCAGTACGTCGGTTTACCTGGAGGGGTACACCTTGCCATTCAACTCTATCCATTTTGAATTTCTGGAGGATGGAAAGCCCCTGGACATTTTCCGGGACCCACGCTTTAATCCCTATCTGAGAAGAATGGGAGGAGGTGGCCGCCTGTGAAACCGATTGATGGGGACGCTCTTTTCTGCAAGTTTTGGAGCTTGGCAGACCCTTATGTAAAACAGAAAAAAGTGTTCCCCTCCCAGGTGTGGAACCAAGCTGCCACAATGGTAAGAGAAGCCCCCAATCTGCATACTACGAATGAGATGTTAACACTGGAGGAAATAGAAAGAGCGTATGAGACACCGGCATGGTATCAAGACCTTTACCGAAAAACAGGATACTATGTGCTCATCGGGGAAGTTGGTAAAACGGGGCTTTTCCTGACAGACCTGGATAATACCAACGAGTTTTACAGCACCGTAGACTATGGAGCAAGATGGGCCCTGTACCGCCGTCCTCCTGATGGAGAGGAGGCCCACCCATGAGCACCGGCCAAATCAACCTCCTTGATGAAATCATCGTGGACAACTTTGCCGGCGGGGGTGGGGCTTCCACCGGCATGGAGCTGGCGACTGGCCGGGTGGTGGACATTGCCATCAACCACGACCCGGACGCAATCCTGATGCACCGCACCAACCACCCCCACACCACCCACTACCAGGCCAGTGTTTGGGACGTGGACCCTGTGGAGGTCTGCCGGGGGCGCCCGGTGGGGCTGGCCTGGTTTTCCCCTGACTGTAAGCACTTCAGCAAAGCCAAGGGCGGGAAGCCCGTGGACAAGAACATACGGGGGCTTGCCTGGATTGTGCTGCGGTGGGCCGGGACCGTCCGCCCCAGGGTCATCATCCTGGAGAATGTGGAGGAGTTCCAGACCTGGGGGCCTGTCCGTAAGGGCAAGCCCGTGAAGAAGCTCACCGGCCAGACCTTCAGGAAATGGCTGGACCAACTCCGCAACCTGGGCTACGACGTGGAGTGGCGGGAGCTGGTGGCCGCCGACTATGGAGCTCCCACCACCCGCAAGCGGTTCTTCCTGATTGCCAGGTGTGACGGGCGGCCTATTGTGTGGCCCACCCCAACCCACGCCCCGGCGGACAGCCCGGAGGTAAAGGAGGGGCTGAGGAAGCCCTGGAGGAGCGCCGCCGAAATCATCGACTGGAGCCTCCCTACGCCCTCCATCTTTGATACCAAGGAAAGTATCCGGGAGAAGTACAACCTGACCGCACAGCGTCCCCTACGTCCCAATACGATGGCCCGTGTAGCCCGTGGGGTGGATAAGTTCGTCATCAAGACCGCCTCCCCCTTCCTGGTGGTGGTCAATCACTCGGGGGAGTTCCGGGGGCAGGACCCCGGGGAGCCCCTTCAGACCGTGACCGCCAAGCATGGGTATGGAGTAGCCTCCCCCGTGCTGGCCCCCTGGACCGTGACCAACACCACTAACTCCACCGGGCACCCTGCCTCTGAGCCCGTGGACACCGCCCGGACCGGGGGCGGCGGGGGCCAGATGTTCCTATCCGCAAGCCTAGTGCAGTACCACACGGAGCAGGGGGAGCGAGTGAGGGGTCAGGGGCTTGACGCCCCTCTCTTGACCGTGGACGCCTCCAACCGCTACGGCCTGTCTGCCGTCTGTCTGGAGAAATACTACGGCATGGCAACCGGCCAGGGCGCCGGAGAGCCCCTGCACACCATCACGGCAAAGGACCGCGAGGGGGTGGTGGCCGCCAGCCTATCCAAGTTCTACGGGGGCGTGGTAGGGGCAGAAATGTCCCAACCACTCCCCACGGTGACCTCCATCGACCATAATGCCGTCCAGATGGCTCACATGGTCAAGCTGAAGGGCACGAACTTGGGCGGCCCTGTATCTGAGCCGGTTCAGACCATCACTGCCGGGGGTGGGCATTTCGGCGTGGTTTCTACGGTGGTGGCCCCTGTATCCCCTGGGGCCGACCTGAAGAACTGGCCCAAAATCCTGGAGCTGCTGAATACATATTGCGGATATGACCTGAAGGAGAACGAGGTCATCCTGTTTCAGATCGCCGGCAGCTTGTATTACCTGGCTGACATTGGCCTCCGTATGCTGACCCCCAGGGAGCTCTACCGGGCAAACGGTTTCCCTGATGACTACATCATCGACCGGGACTATACCGGGAAGGAGTACGGGAAGGCCAAGCAGGTGGCGAGGTGCGGGAACGCCGTGCCCCCTCCCTTTGCCACGGCCCTGGTCAGGGCCAATCTCCCTGAATGGTGCGGTCAGACCATCACGACGATGGCAGAACTTGAAAAGGCGGTGGCGGTATGAAAGACCTATGGAGATTTTACGATGGACAGGTCAGCGGCGTGGTTATCGCTTTGACCGAGGAGGAGGCCAAGGAGAGGGCCGGCACCTATCTGCGGACCCACTTCACCGATGTTGACCTGGGCGGAGAGCTGAAGGTCTGGCCCTTCGTGATGGATGACGATTACGACATGGACGCTCCCTGGGCCCTGGCCGTGTCCTACTGAAGGGAGGGCCCCGCATGGCAAAGCAAAGCGGATACCTGAAGCGCCGGAAGGCCAGGGACGGTGTTATGGAGCAGGCCTACAAGCAGACCTATCAGCAGTACATGACGGATATGTTCATAATCGCCTTGAATGACCCCGCCGTGATGGGGAAAGACGTGCTGGGGTACAAACGCCTCATGCGGGTGCTGCTGGCGGTAGAGGCCAACTACGACCGCTTCTTTGACGCCCTGACCAAGAACGCCGAGGCCGACTACGCCAGGGTGAAGATGGACGCCATCATGCAGAACATCTGCCCGCCGGAGAAGTTTATTCCCTTCGAGAAGCGGTATGAATGGCTGCCGGAGATAACCTACGAGCCAAGGAAGTGAGCGCATGACCAAGACAGAGAAAGCCCTTCTCCTCCGCCGCCAGAACCAGCTCAACCGGCACCGGGGAGCCCAGTTCGAGGACCTGATAAGGGCGGCCTGTGACTACTACCGGGGCCGGGGTGTGGCCGATATTGAAAAGACCCCGGAGGAGATGAAGCCCATCAAGAATATGGGGAAAGGGCACTTTGTCGCGGTCTATGTGAAGAAGGCCCAGGCGGACTTCAAGGGCTTCCTCCGGGGCGGCCTGGCCGTCAATTTCGAGGCCAAGCACACCGACACCCCCAGGATGGAGCAGGACCGGGTGACCCAAGAACAGGCCGACCGCCTGGAGAGGGCCTTCAGATATGGGGCCGCCGCCTTTGTGGTCTGCTCCTTCTCTGGGCAGGACTTCTTCCGGGTGCCCTGGGAAGTCTGGCGAAGCATGAAAGCCCTGTATGGGCACAAATACATAACCGTCCAGGAGGCAGAGCCCTTTCGGATCACCTTCGGGGGGCCTGGGGTCCTGCTGTTCCTGGAGGGACTGGAGGAGAGGAAATGCTGATTGTATCCCAAAACAAAACTGTTCTTCTGAACGTGGACCATATCGTCCGCATTTTCAATGCCGGGGCCGAGGTCCTGGCCGTGGACCTGAACAAGGACACCAATTTGCTGGGGAAATATGAGGACACCACTCGCGCCGTGGCTGTTTTAGCTGAAATCGCGGAAGAGTACGCGAAGTATTACAAATGCTCTGGTGGCCCTATCCTTACCCATCCAGGCGGCTATGTTCAGCCGATGATGTTTGAGCCGCCCAAGCTGTTTAAGATGCCAGAGAAATGAGGAGGACGAGAACGATGGAGTTCAGAAAGAAGAAGCCGGAGAAGATGAGCGACGGGGAGCTGCTTCAGGAGCTTGACAGGATGATTGCCTCGGCTGAGGCCCAGGCCCACCCCAACCCTGCTGCCTCTGCCATCTTGGAGAGCCTGCACCCTGCCATGAAAGCGGCCATGCCGGAGACGGTGAAGAAGGCCAAGCAGAACCTTCGGGCCCTGAAGCAGGCCAAGGAGCGGTTGATGGACCTCATGGTGGAGGTGGCGAAGAAGTGAGCGCACGTCGGGAAAAGCGCCTCCGGGCCCTGGAGCGCCGGGTGTCGGAACTGGAGGGCATTGCCTATATGGGGCTCGTTCCGGCTCGGCCTCTGGAGGAAAGAGAGAGGGCCGAGGTCATAGACGCTTTGTGGGCACGTCTCCCGGAGCGTGGCCATGCCCCTGCCTTTAGTGTGGAGACCGCCCGCCGAGGCCTCTGGCAACGTCTGGTGGATATTTTCAGAAAGGACGATTGACCATGAAACAGTACATCGGAACCAAGCTCATTGAGGCTGAGCCCGCATACCGTGTGCGGAACCCTGGGGGCGACTACCAAATCACCACTGATGCGCGGGAGGCCTTCACCAATTTTGCTGAGGTGGAGGACGGGTACAGGGTCCGCTACCCTGACGGATACGAGAGCTGGAGCCCCCTGGAGGCCTTCCAGGAGGCGTACCGCCCCACTGAGCACATGAGCTTCGGCCTTGCAATCGAGGCTGCCCGGAAGGGAAAGCGCATTGCCCGCCGGGGGTGGAACGGAAAGGGCCAGTATGTGGAGCTGGCGTCCGCAATCTCCTATACCTCCCCCGGCGGGGAAACCGTCAATGCCAACCATGAGGCTATCGGGAACCACGCTTTTGCCTTTGTCGGGACCTCTGGCGTCCAGATGGGGTGGCTGGCCTCCCAAGCTGATATGCTGGCGGATGACTGGACCATCGTAGAATGAGCTGCCAAAACTGCCTCTGTCTCACCTGTGCCAATAATGGGGAGAGCCTGAACACCAGGCCCGGCGAGGCCTCTTTCCCTTGCTATTACTGCGACGCTTGTATCATGTTCATAGGGTCTATTCCCGGAGCTGTCCATACGAAGCGCCTGAACTGTGAGCACTACAAGATGTCTGAGCACTCGAAGGAGGCCAAGGACAAAGCTGATGACCGTAAGGCCAGGAAGTTCCGGGCCTCCTTCAGGGTCATCGTGGGTGGAGCTGGAAAGGCCCCGGAGGAATAAAAAAAGCCGCCCCCTCCGAGGAGGGAACGACCTGTGGCAAGGAAACTATACCACGAAGGGGGCACATAGTCAATGGGGAGCCGAAAGACCGTTGAACAGAATAGCGTGGAGGAAATCATCCGGCGGGCCGTTGAAGCTGGCCGCCAGTCTGCTGAGAGGTCCGCAAAGGACGCCTTCAAAGCCACCGAGCGCCGTCTGTACGGCCTCCCCACGCTGGAGCTGAAATACAGGGATGACCTGGAGAAGCTGGCCGAGCTGAAGGCCTACGGGCCCAGGGAGCGCGATAAGAGCATTACCCGCTTCTTCAAGACGGGGGTGCGCCTGACCAAGGAGGAGATATTCGAGGCCCAGGTCATTGACCTGGAAGCCAAGATTGCCTCCGATAAGTATGAAATCGACGCACTCCACGGGGCCCTGCGGACTGTCCAGGAGGATGAGTATTACCCCGTTATCCCTGGCCGCTATTTCAAAAATCTGCCCGACGATGCCGTGGCCGATGGGCTGCACTGTGATACCTCCACCGTATGGCGGAACCGCAAGCGGCTGGTGCAGCGTATGGCTGTTTGGCTTTACGGGGCTGAGGCTGTTCGATAGGCCTCCTCGGTGCTCCTTCCGTGCAATTTATCGGTGCAAAAAAGATGCAATAGACTGGTGCAATTTACTGTGATATAATCTCAGACAATAGAGAAATAGCACACAGCGGCAGAAAGGCCTTCGGGCTTTCTGCCGCTGTTGCTATTTCTGAGCCCGGAAAAGGAGGTATAGCCGTGGACATCGTATGGAAAAGGCTGGACGAGATTACCCCATACGAAAATAACCCCAGGGACAACGACCAGGCCGTGGACGCTGTGGCCTCCTCCATCAAGGAGTTTGGCTTCAAGGTCCCAATCGTGATAGATGCCCAGGGGGTCATCGTAGCCGGTCACACCAGACACAAGGCTGCCAAAAAGCTGGGCCTGGAGAAGGTCCCTTGCATCGTGGCCGATGACCTGAGCGACGAGCAGATCAGAGCTTTCCGGCTGGCTGATAATAAGACGGCGGAGCTGGCAGACTGGAACGAGGACCTTCTGGCCCAGGAGCTGGCCGAGATTGAAGACATCGACATGACCCTATTCGGTTTCGGGGATGAGGAGAGCGACCTTGCCGACGAGCTGGAGGATAATCCCTACACCACGGCCACGAACGTCCCCCAGTATGAGCCCACCGGGGCGAAGCCCTCCCTCTCCCAGCTCTATGACGCCGATAAGACCGATGACCTCATAGCCGAGATTGAGGCCTCCGGCCTGAGCAAGGAGGAGAAGGGCTTCCTGCTGCGGGCCGCCGGCCGGCACACGGTTTTCAACTATGGCCTGATAGCTGAGTATTACGCCCACGCATCCCCGGAGATGCAGGAACTCATGGAGAAGTCGGCCTTGGTCATCATCGACGTGGACAATGCCATTGCCAATGGCTATGCCACCCTCATGGGTGAGGTCCTGGACGCTATGGGGGAGGCTGGGGACGATGCGTGATGACTTTGCCGTGCTCATCCTGACCCATGGGAGAGCCGATAACGTGGTCACCATGAAAACCCTTCAGCGGCAGGGGTATTCCGGGAAGTGGTACATGGTCATTGATGACGAGGACGATATGGCCGATGACTACCGCCGGAACTTCGGAGAGGAGCACATCGTCACGTTCTGCAAGCAGGAAGCCGTGGACCGAGCGGACACCATGGACAATCTGGATGAGCACCGGGCCATCCTGTATGCCCGCAATGAGAGCTTCCGTATCGCGCGGGACCTGGGCCTGAAATACTTCCTCATGTTGGATGACGATTACAGCGACTTCCTGTTTCGTTTCCCTGAAGGGAAGAAGCTGGCCTCCAAGACCCCCAGGGGAAAGACCCTGGAGAGGATTTTCGAGGCCATGCTGGGCTTCCTGGACGCTTCCGGGGCCGCAACCGTGGCCTTTGCCCAGGGCGGTGACTTTATCGGAGGCCTGAGGGGCGGGAACTTCAAGAAGCGCCTCCTCCGTAAGGCCATGAACAGCTTCTTTTGCAGAGTGGACCGCCCCATCCAGTTCCGGGGGACCATGAACGAGGACGTGACCACCTACACCACCTTGGGGAGCCGCGGGGAGCTGTTCTTCACCTTCGTTGATGTCCATATCATCCAAATCCCCACACAATCCCTGGGCGGCGGCATGACGGCTGCCTACCGGGAGAGCGGGACATACCTGAAAACCTTCTATTCAGTCATGTCCATGCCGTCCTGTATCAAGGTCGGGATGATGTACAGCAAGAACAGCCGGATACACCACCGCATCGACTGGGAGTGCTGCGTCCCCAAGATACTGAACGAGAAATACCGAAAGGAGAGATAGCTTCATGCAGGGCATAGCTGGCGATAAGATGCTGGCCCATATTGGAAGGGTGGCCGGAGATCACCGGCCCATTACTGCCGACATCTTCCTGACGAACTACTGCAACAACCGATGTCCCTACTGCACATACAGGCGGTGGGACCTGGAGGGCGGGGCCTATTCCATGACCCTGGCCGAGTTCAAAACCTATACCGAGCGGCTGAGGGCCCTCGGAGTGCTGGGCTTTATCCTCACTGGAGGAGGGGAACCCACGGTTGCCCCTGACTTTCCCGCCATTGCTGGATGGCTGGAGAGCCAGGGGCTTCATTATGGCGTCAACACCAACTTCAATGAGCTGCACTTCATCAAACCCGACTATCTGAAGGTCAGCCTGGATGGGTGGGACGAGGATAGCTACGAATGGCGCCGGGGGGTGAGGCGCTACGATACCGTCCGGGAGAATATCCAGCGTTATGCCTCCTGGAAGGAGGAGCACAGCCCCGGCACCTCCCTGGGGGTCCAGTGCGTGGTGGAGAGCGTGGGGGACGTTCTGAAGTTCTACCAGGCCAACCATGGGCTGAAGGTCGATTACATGGTATTCCGTCCCAAGGAAAGCACCGGGGGCAAGGCGTATTCTGGGGAAGCTGGGAAGGTCATCGCCTCCAGTATTATCCGGGCCGTGAATGAGCTGGCCGCTCAAGACCCTCGCGTGGTGCTCAACTTCAAGTGGCACCTGCTGGGGACGCAGGAAACCTCTTGCGTTGCTTCCTGGGCCCAAATCGCCCTGAATGAGCGAGGCGAGGTCATGTACTGCTGCCACAAGCCCTATCAGGTCATCGGCCATGTGCTTGATGAGGATATTCTGGAAAAGAAGGCCGCCGCCGTAACTGATATGCGGACCTGTGACATACCCTGCCGGATGACCGCTCCCAATGCTTTTGTAGCCCGGACTATGGCCGAGCGTAAAGATGTCTGCTTCATCTGAGCGGGCACCTGACCAAGGAACGAGAGGTGGTGAGAGTGGCCCATCAGAACAACGAGCAGAACCTTATCCCCTTCAATGAGCGAACCGAGGACGAACGGAGGGAACTGGCTTCCAAAGCTGGGAAGGCCTCTGGAGCTGCCCGCCGGAAGAAACGGACCATGAAGGCCACCGCCAAAATGCTGTTTGACCTCCCTATCACCTCCAAGGAGCTGAAGCAAAAACTGGCTCTGCTGGGCGTTGACACGGATGATGCCACATACCAAACCGCCGTCATGGTGGCTATGCTCAACCAGGCCATGAAGGGCAATGTCAAGGCTGCCGCCTTCTGCCGGGAGCTGCTGGGAGAGGACCCGTCCATCCAGCTCCGCCGGGATGAGCTGAAGCTGTCCCGGGAGAAGTTCCAGCATGAGAAGGCCATGGACGAGCGCACCGTGGCCGCAGACGAGCAGAAGGCGTCCCTGGCTGATGCTATCCAGGCAGCCTACCAAATGCGGCTCAAACGTGAGCAGACGGGCGGTGACGATGAATGATAGACCCGGAGGCAATCCTGTACTATGCGGACAACCCTGTGGACTTTGTGGAGGACATCATCCGGGCAAAGCCTGACCCCAACCAGCGGGACATACTCAACTCCATTGCCAAGTATCCTATGACCTCTGTTCGGTCCGGCCACGGCATCGGCAAGTCTGCTGTGGAGAGCTGGGCCGTTATCTGGTTTCTGGCAACCAGGCCCTTCCCCAAGATACCATGCACAGCCCCCACTCAGCACCAGCTCTGGGACATTCTGTGGGCTGAAATCGCCAAATGGTTGAGGTCCAACCCCGTACTGAGCAACGACCTTATCTGGACCCGCGAAAAGGTCTATATGAGGGGCTACCCGGAAGAATGGTTTGCGGTAGCCCGGACCGCCAGCAAGCCCGACGCCCTCCAGGGCTTCCATGCTGACCATGTGCTCTATATCATCGACGAGGCCTCCGGCGTCCGGGATGATATTTTCGAGCCTGTCCTGGGCGCCCTCTCCACCGAGGGGGCCCGCCTGGTTATGTGCGGGAACCCTACTAAAATCACCGGCTTTTTCTATGATAGCCACCACAAGAACCGGGCGCAGTACAGCACCCTCCACATTGATGGCCGGAACAGCAGCCGGGTAGATGAGGAGTTCATCCGAACCATCATTGAGATGTTCGGGGAGGACAGCGACGTTTTTAGGGTCCGCGTGGCCGGGGACTTCCCCAAGGCCCTGCCCGATAGCTTCATAGCTATGGAGTGGGCGGAGAGGGCCAGCGAGGGTGAACCCCCCGCCATTGAGCGTGTCCTGAGAGTGGACATCGGCATTGACGTGGCCCGGTATGGAGATGACAGCAGCGTACTTTCCCCCGTGCTGGATAAAGCCGTTCAGGGTGAGCCTCTGGTTTACCACCACAACGACACCATGGAGCTGGCCGGGAGAGCTGTTCAGGCCATCAAGACCTATGCCAGGGCCCACGAATGGGCCTCTATTTTCGTCAAGGTGGACTGTGACGGCCTGGGTGTGGGGGTATATGACCGCCTGGCAGAGCAGAGGGCTGAAATCGTGGGGGCTGTCGAGGCTGACCGGGCCGCTCGGTATGAGGGCGAGGACCCGGACAAAATCCCCCCTCCGTTTCATCTGGAGGTCCTGGAGTGCCACTTCGGGGGCGAAGGTGGGCGGATTACGGATGATGACCCTATCGAATACCAGAACAGCACCGGGCTCATGTGGGGCGCCGTGCGGGAGGCCCTGAGAACCGGCAGCCTTCACCTCTGGTATAACGACCAGCAGATCAGTCAGCTATCCAACAGGAAGTATTCCGTCAATAGCTCTGGCCGGATTGAGCTGGAGCGCAAGGAGGCCATGAAAAAGCGGGGGCTTTCCTCCCCCGATATGGCCGACGCCCTGGCCCTGGCCCTCCACGACCCCGTCGTGAGCGACTGGAGCCTTGAATTTTGACATCGAGGAGGAAACACCGTGAAGAAGTTGAACGGGTATCTTGTGGGAGGCAAGGGCCTCCCGATGAAGTTCATCCGGGCCGAGAATGTGAAGGACGCCCGCCGGCTGTGGAGAGCCAAGACTAACTCCGGCAAATCCACCGCCCCTGCCGTCTCCCAAGTGACCTGGAGGAAACCCCGCCCCCGGCAGAAGAAGGGGGTCGAGGAGTAAATGGCGTTTTGGGATAGATGGAGGAGGACCCAGGGGACCGCCTCCCGTCCGTATCGGGAGGGCGGCTTTATGGTCCCCCGGTGGTCTACTCCCCCGGAGAGAAACACCGAGGAATGGGTCCAGGCCTTCAAGACCAACCCCCGGCTGGCCGTGGTGGAGCGTATCGCCTCCGACCTCTCCTCTGCCGAGGGAAAGCTATACCGCATTGGGAAGGATGGAGAGGAACAGGAACTTGACGAGCACCCCTTCCTGGAGTTCTGGGACAACCCCAACCCTCTGCACGAAATGAGCAATGCCGCCCTCTGGCGGCTGCTGGAAATCTATCTCGCCCTCAAAGGCGAGGGCTATTTTATCATCGAGAAGGATATGTTCGGGCGGCCTGTGGAGCTGTGGCCCGTTCCTGTGCATTGGGTCCAGATGACCCCTTACCTCGACCACCCCTACTACACCGTCCGGGCTACCTCCGGGACCCTCATGCAGGTGTCCGTGGATGATATGTTCGTGATGAAGGACCTCAACCCCTATGACCCGTTCAGGCGGGGCCTGGGCCAGTCTGAGGCCCTGGCGGATGAGATTGAGACGGACGAGTATGCCGCCAAATTCCAGAAGCGGTTCTTTTTCAACGACGCTACCCCGAACCTGGTCATCTCTATGCCAAAGTCTACCCCTGAACAGCGGCAACGGTTCCGGGCTGAATGGCTGGAGCGGTTCAGAGGCCACTTCAATTCCCACGGCGTTGCCACCGTAAACGGTGAGGTGGTGGTGAATAAAGTCGGGGACACCATGAAGGACATGGACATGGTGAATGGGCGCATTTTCCTCCGGGACGCCGTGCTGGAGCATTTCGGGGTCCCCCGTGAAATTATGGGCATTACTGAGAGCAGCAACAGGGCCACCTCTGAGGCCGCTCAGTATATCTATGCCCAGAATGTCCTTATGCCGAGGCTGAAGCGCCGGGAGGAGGCCATCAACAAGCAGCTCCTCCCGATGTTCGGCCCCGACCTGATATGGCGGTATGAGGACATCGTACCCCGCAACCAGGAGTTCGACAAGGCTGTGGGTCTGGATGGCTGGAACGCTGGTCTGCTTACCAAGGACGAGGCCCGCGAGAAGCTGGGTATGCCCCCGGCACCTGTGGGTGGAGATGTCTACAAGACCACCTTCTCTGACGTGTTCGTCCATGAGGATGACGACCCCGCCGCCCTCTCCGTTGCCGCCGCCAACCTCCAGTATGCAGACGGCGCTCCGCCGCTCCAGGAGAGCGGAAGCGAGGACATAGAGATAACACAAGGGGGCGACCCCATCCAGGGCTCAGGCGTTGACGTAGGGGGCGATACGGCGGTGGAAATCACCGACGGGAAGAAGCGGCCCACACCAGAGGAGAAAAAGGCCTCCCTGGTCCAGGCCGCCCAGCGTGCCCTCCTCCAGGCCGAGCGGGAGGAGAGCCGCCGGTTCGAGATTGCAACGGCGAAGTTCTTCCGGGAGCAGTCCAACCGGATCACCGCCGCCATGGGCGGCACTGAGAAGGCCGAAAGGACCGTGTGGGACATTCTGCTGGATGGTGTCCCCGAGTATGATGTGGACCCGTCCGGGGCCTGGATGAAGCTCGACGAGGCTGAGAGAGCCCAGCGGGTAGACAACTTCGTGCTGGGGCTCATCGACTGGCCCGGAGAGGCTGCTGTCCTGGCTTCCATCTTCGACCCTCTCTGGAAGGAGAGCTACGCCAAGGGCGCAGAGGTAGCGTCCAGGGTGTACGGCCTTCAAGCTATTCAGAGGCCGGAGCTGTTGTCTACCGCCAAGCTGAGGGGCGGCGTCAGGGTGAAGAATATCACGGAAACCACCCAGAAGGAAATCGCCCGTATTGTCTCCTCTGGCCTGGAGCACGGGGACAGCAGGGCCACGATTGCCTCCCAAATCCAAGAGGAGATGCAGACCACCAGCGCACGGGCCCGGACCATTGCCTCCCAGGAGTGCAACAGCAGCCTCCTCACCGGGAGCCATGACATGATGAGAAGGGCCGGGGCTGAGTGGAAAATATGGCACGTCACCAATATGGCCGTGGCCCGTGATAGCCACAAGAGGCTGAACGGGAAGCGGTGCCCCATTGATGGGAAGTTCGAGAACGGGTGCCGCTATCCATGCGACCCTGATTGTGATGACCCTGCAGAGGTGGTCAACTGCCACTGCTTCCTGACTTACGAATGATGGAGGGCAGGCCTATGGAGTTCACGATAGACCAGGCAACGGCTGCTGCTGAGGCGGCCGGCATTGACCTGAAGAAGGAGCGGTTTACCGCTGAGGCCCTGGCCGCCGGTATGACGGCGGAGCTGGAGCATGGGGCTGAGAGCCCCGATACTGACATCACCAATAATGACCCCATACTGACGGCGAAACTTGCGGTGGCTCACCTCCGCAAATCGCCGTTTTATTATGCCCCGAAGAAGGGGCTGAAAGCGTGGGAGGCTTCGCTCGGGAAGGGGGTGAAAACCAAGAGCATGAAAACCGAGTACAAGGTCCTTCAATTCAAGGCGGACGAGTACGAGGAAGATACTGGCATTTTCAGCGGCTACGCCGCCGTGTTCGGGAATGTGGACAGCGGCGGCGACATCATAGAGCCCGGAGCCTTCACGAAGACAATCGCCGAAGGCTGGGAGCGGGTCAAAATCCTGGCCCTGCATAACGACTGCTGGCTTCCCATTGGCCGCCCTCTGGAACTGAGGGAGGACAGCAACGGCCTTTACATCAAGGCCAAGGTCAGCGACACCTCGATGGGGCGCGACATCAAGGTGTTGCTGAAGGATGGCGTCCTCAATGAGCTGTCCATCGGGTATGACCCTGTCGTATTCGACTACGACAAGGACAGCGGGGTCCGTCATCTCCGCGAGGTGAAGCTGTGGGAGGTGTCCGTTGTCACCTGGGCTATGAACCCGGAGGCAGTCATCACCGACTACAAGCAGGCTGCTGAAGCCGCCGAGAGAGCCAACGCCATGGCCGCTGAAGCTGCAGCCGACGTAAAAGCCGGCCGCAAAATCAGTGCCGCCAGGATGAAGGCCCTGAAGGAGGCGAGCGCCAGTATGAAGGCCGCCACCAAAGCCCTTGACAGCATCATCCGTGAGGCTGGAGAGGAGAGCACACCCAAGGGGGCCCCGGCCCCTGAAGCCGGTAAGGGAGCGCACCCTGCCGGAGCTACCACCATCGAAATCTTACTTTGACAGGAGGAACACCAGAATGAGCAAGTACATTCCCAAGACCAAGAACTCCCCCGCCCCTGCTGGCCGCAAGTCTGTGAAGATGGAGGCCGACGAGCTGACCGAGAAAATCAAGGCTTGCGTCAAGGAGGCCCTGGAGGAGCAGTCCGAGGCCAAGGCTGAGGGCGAGGGCGAGGAGGGCGACCCCACTGTGGAGGCTGCCCCCACTGACATCTCCGCCCTGATTGAGCAGGCCATGGACGTAGTGGCCCAGAAGCGCAAGGCCCGCAAGGACGCTGGCGAGGAGCTGGGCGACGTGAGCGCCGACGAGGTCCTGGAGGCCGTGGGCGAAATTATGGAGGCCCAGGAGGAAGCCAAGGCCGATGACGGCGTGGAGGATGAGGAAGCCAAGGAGGATGAAGGCATGGAGGAGAACGAGGCGAAGGGCCGCAAGGCTGCCGCCCGGCCCACCAGCACCAAGTCTGCCCCTGGCCGTAAGGCTGCCCCTGCTCCCGTGCAGCGGAAGTACAGCGGCATCTACATGAGCCGGGGCGCCGGGGCTCCTTCCTCCAAGAAGTCTGTGCCCCCCGCTATCCAGCTCGCCCGCGCCATCAAGTGCCTGGACGTGTTTGGCCGCCACGACCCCGATATGGCCTCCTTCTATGCCCGGAAGAAGTACGACGATGCGGATATGGCCCGCGAGTTCAAGGCCCTGTCCGCCACCAACCCCTCCGGCGGCGGCTACCTCATCCCGGAGGTTTACCTGGATGACATCGTGGAGCTGCTGTACGCCAAGACCGTCATCTTTGAGCTGGGCGCTCAGAAGGTCCCCATGGCAAACGGCAACCTGAACATCCCCAAGATGACCTCCGGGGCCCGTGCTACCTGGGGCGGTGAGGGCCGCAAGATTGCCAAGAGCCAGCCCGCCTTCGGCAACATTAAGCTGTCCGCCAAGCGCCTGGAGGCTATCGTCCCCCAGACCCGCGAGCTGCTGATGTCTACCAACTTCTCTGCCGACCAGATGTTTGCCAACGACCTGACCCGCCGGATGGAGCTGGGCCTGGACTTCGGCGCTATGTTCGGCAAGGGCGGCGAGTTCCAGCCCCTCGGCGTGTTCACCGACAAGGAGGTTGAGCACGTAGACGCCAAGACCCTGGGCAACACCGACCTGTCCTCTGCTGAGGGTGCCATCACCGCCGACTTCCCCGTGTATATCCGCTCCAAGGTCCTGGCCAAGAACGTGGATGACAACAAGCTCGGCTGGGCCTTCAACTCCGTGCTGGAAGGCTACCTCATGAATATGAAAACCACCACCGGCGCCTACATCTACCGGGATGAGATGAACAGCGGCAAGCTGCTGGGCTTCCCCTACCGGGTGTCCAATCAGATCACTACCGACGGCACCGGCCTCACTGAGCTGGCCTTCGGTAACTGGTCCGACCTGCTTGTGGGTGAGCAGCTGGGCCTGGAGACCTACACCACCCTGGACGGCTCCTGGACCGACGAGGACGGCGTTCAGCACAATGCCTTCGAGGAGAACCTGGCGGCCACCCGTGCCCTGATGTACGTTGACATCGCCGCCCGGCACAAGGAGAGCTTCATCCACGTCAAGAACATCAAGGCTTTTTGAGCCTGAGAAACAGGAGGTAAAAGAACCATGAAGCGTGAACTCATTCAGAACGTGAAGGTCACTCCCTATACCAGCGAGGACGCTATTGACCGTGACGGCTTCCTGTCTGCTGTCCTGGGGGTCCTGGTGGGCACTCCCACTGGGTCCCCCACCGGCCTGGCTGTTAAGCTGACCGTGACCGAGTGCGATACCGAGAGCGGGAGCTATACCCCCGCCGCCGATAAGCTCATCCCCGTGGACAAGGCCCTGGACGCTGACGGCTCCATTTCCCTGGATACTGATGCCGCCGGCGGCGCCCTGGTGAACTTCGACCTTGACCTGGTGGGCTGCAAGCAGTTCATCAAGATTAAGGTCGAGGTCGTTTGCACCGGCGGCTCCTCTGCTTCCTGCACCGCCACCGCCGCCCTGGTGCTGGGGGATAAGGCCTACACCCCCGCGTAATGCCGTGTAGAGAAGCGTACAAAGGAGGTTTTCACTATGGCAAGGGTATATGACCCCCCGAAGGCAAAACCGGCTGAGAATAAGCTGGAGCGGCCCGTAAAGGAGCGCAAAGGGACCACCTCCAAGAAAACCGAGAAGGAGCAGAAGGAGGGGGAGGGCGAATAGCCTTCCCCCTCCCCGCTGAAGGGAGGCGAGTTCATGTCCGAGGCAACCGTGGCCCTGGCCCCTAATGCCATGACCACACTGGAGGACACCATGGAGCGGCTGGGCATCTCTGAGGAGGCGGCGGACCAGGCCACCAAAAACAACCTTGTTCGCATCATCAATGCCGCTTCTGCCTGGATTGAGACCATCACCGGGCGGCACTTTGGAAAGGCCACCTATACTGACCGCTACGCTGGCCCCGGCGCTCAGGAGCTTGTCCTTCGGGAGTACCCCATCCGCTCTGTTGAGTATGTGAAGGACACCGTGACCGGGGGGCTTATTGACCCCGGCACCTATGACTTCTCTATGAGTGGCGACATCGGGGTATTGTATCGGGACATGGGCTGGACCTTCCGGGGCTACCCCTACGGGCTGGCAAATGACTACCGGGCCGCCAGCCGCTATCTGGAGGTCAAATTCACCGCCGGTTATGTCCTGCCGAAGGACGCCACAGAGGATGAGCCCTCCGACCTGCCCGCCGACATCATCTCCATTGTCTGGGGTATCGCGGAACAGGAATACTCCATCCTTGTGAACGGGTCCCAGGGGCTTTCCGCCTTCTCTATCTCCGACGTGTCCTGGACCTTCGACAAGGAGCCCAGGGCGTCGTGGATGGAAACCCTCAGCCACTACATGAGGTGGTGAGCCATGAAACTGAGCGACCGCGTGACCCCTGAGCTGCTGCGGATAAAGGGAGAGCTGGAACAGCTCCAGAAGCTCCGTATCAAGGTGGGTATCCAGGGCGACGCTGACAGCGAGATACTGACTATCGCCCGTGTCCATGAGTATGGGGCCGTCATCCATGCAAAGCAGGCCAAAAATCTGTGTATCCCAATTAGCCAAGAGAGCTACGACAAGAGCCCCAGGGACTTCCCGGACCTGTTCTTTATCAGGTCCAAAAATGGGTATCTGCTGGGGGTGACCGCCAAGAAGCCCCGCAAGCGGAGAAAGAAGGGAGAGGAAGGCCAATCCGATGACCTCAATCTCCTGTTTCTGCTTCTGCCTTCCGTGACCATCCCGGAACGGTCCTTCATCCGCGCTGGGTATGATGCCAACCGCAACCGCCTGGCTGAGGTGTGCCGGGAGGCGGTCTCGGATATTGTCCGGGGAAAGAAGGACGCCCGAACCGCCGCCGAATGGATAGGAGGAAAGGCCGTGGATTTTATCCACGAGTTCATGTCTGATGCGTCGAACTTTGAGCCAAAGGGCCGTATCCAGAAGGAGCGGGCCCCAAGCTGGGCCAACAGCCCCCTGGTGGTTACCAAAAGGCTGTTCAATTCTGTCACCTGGAAGGTGGAGGAGGGCGACTAAATGAGTGCGTTCAAAATGGCGCAGCCTGTTATCCCCCGCGGGCTGCTGCACACCATGTACGACCTGAAGGCTGGGAGCAAGTTCGACCAGTCTAAGGGCGGCCAGTATATCCCCGGGGGAGCTACTGAGCGGACCCCCTTCCAGGGGGCCGTGCTGCCGGTCAGCGATAAGGACCTGGTGAGGGAAATCACCGGCACCGTCTCTGACCACAGCGAGAAGATTTACACCAACGGCTATGCGCTGAGGGTCGGGGCCCAGGTCTTTGACCCTCAAACTCAGATCACCTACACCGTCACCCAGGAGCTGGGCCACAACAGTATCCACCCCATGAAGCGGTATCTGGTGGAAGCCAGAGGGGAGGCGGCCACGAAATGAGGTCCTATATCGAGAAGCGCAATGCGCTTATCCTGGCCCTGAGCAATTTCGTCGGCTGCCCCGTCCTGATGGCCTCCCAGGTGGAGCCGGAGATGGAGCCGCCGTTCATCGTGTACTCCATCACCTCTGACTACACCCCCGACAATGGGCTGGGCAACTACTCTCTGGAGGACGGGAGTACGGAAGGAACAGCGGTGGAGGTCCGGGAGGAGCAGCCGACCACCACCATGTCGTTTACTGCTTGCAGTATCAACCGAGTTGAGGAGAAAGACGGCGAACAGGTGTCTATCCTGGGCGCTGACGAGGCCCTGGAGCTGGCTACGCTGGCCCAGGGCTTCTTCCTTCATGGTGGGCGTTACGCCATTCAGAAGGCTGGTTTCGTGGTGGTGGACGTGACCAACGCCACCAGCAGGGACGCCCTGGAGCTGGACGAGATGGGCCGTCGGTTTGGCTTCGATGTCCGGCTGAGGTACACGCGCACCGACCTTGCCGAGGTTGATACTGTCACCAATGTAATTACCAAACAGAAGGAGTGATAACGAATGCCGAATGATGTCATTGTTGTTGTCAACATCGACGCCCGGCCCACCGGCACCGAGAACCTGGACATTCTGCTTCTCTCCACCGAGGGAGAGAAGGCCATCGACACTTACCGGGACCTGGAGGTCATCCAGACCACCTTCACTGGAAAAAAGGTCGCGGCAATGGCTGAGAAGCTGTTCAACCAGGGGGACACTACCCTGGCCGATACCCTTATCCGAAAGGTGAAAATCGCCGGTATCGAGGCCCCTACTGGGACCGGCGAAAGCGACAAGGCCACCGCTCTGGTCCAGGCCATCGAAACCCTCCGGCAGACCGACGATGACTGGTATATCCTGCTCACCGACCAGACCGGGGCCGAGGCTGTGGAGGCCCTGTGCGCCTGGGCTGAGGGCACCGAGCCCACCGAGGCGGAGCTGGGGGCCGGTGAGGAGGACCACCGCAAGCTCTACTTTGGGCAGACCTCCAACAAGGAGCTGGCCCTGACCAATGCCCGGAGCATTGTCATTTATACCGATGACCCCACCGAATATGCCGACGCCGCCTATGTGGGCAACGTGGGCCCCTTCTACCCTGAGAGCGTGACGTGGAAGTTCAAGCGGCCCCAGGGCATTGCTGTCCCCGACCTGACCAAGGCAGAGCGGGACGCTCTGGAGGAGGCTAACGTCAACTTCCTTACCGTGGAATATAAGCGGGAGTATGTGAAGAACGGGACCTGCCTCAACGGTGAGTTCATCGACGTGCAGATGGGCGCTGACTATATCGCCAAGACCATGCGGGAGAACCTGTACGACATCTTCCTGGAGAACGCCAAAATCGGCTACACCGACGAGGGCTTTGCCATCATTGCCGATGGTGTTTTCCAGGCCCTCAACCGGGCTGTGGACCTGGGCATCATTGCCCTGGATACCGAGAGCGGCCAGGGGGTCTACACCGTCACCGTGCCCAAGCGGTCTGAGGCTACCGACGAGCAGGCCCGTAACCGGCAGATGCCCGACATCACCTGGGAGGCCCAGCTTGAAGGGGCCGTTCATGGTGTGAAGGTCAAGGGGACCCTGCGGGCCACCCTGAGCGCGTAAGAAGGGAGGAAAATCCATGTCTATCGAGGTCCAGAGCTATGACCCCAAAAAGGTAAACGTCATCGTCGCTGGCCGGGCCATTACTGGCTTCGCCTCTGATGGTGTCGTGACCCTGAGCAAGAACGAGGACAGCGTGACCCCATCCGTGGGGGCCAAGGGCGACGTTGCCTATTCTGAGAACGCCAATGAGAGCGGGACTATCGCCCTCACCCTCATGTCTACCTCCTCCAGCCTCCCTTATCTCCGGGAGCTGGAGGCAAAGCGGCGCCTCATCACGGTATCCGTGCAGGACGCCAATGATGCGGACAGCTTCGCCATGAGTGCGGATAACTGCCGCATTCTGAAGATGCCCGACGCGGCCCGCCAGAAGGAGCAGAGCACCGTCACCATCAACATCTATGTGCCTTCCATGGTGCTGAGATGACCCGGCGGCGGTGAGCTGCAAGGACTATGAGCAAGAAATGGCTGGAGAGGCCAAAGTCGCTGAGTGAAAGGAGCTATCGAAAGTATATGGCAAAGCAGAAGAAGGTCACCGTAAACGGCCAGGAGTTCACCCTTCAGAGTGTGTCCCCCACCTGGTATTTCCAGACCAACGACGAGTGCGGGATGACCGGCGGCAAGAAGGACACCACCAAGTATCTGGATACCATGTTCAAGAACGTGGTCATTGCCCCTGCTGAGGTGAAAACCGACGGCATGGGCTACTTCGACGCCCAGGAGGACGTAAAGACCCCGGAGAAGCTGATCGCCGCCATCGAGAAGTTTCTTCGAGAGTGAGTATTCACTGGAAGCGGCCCACCGGCGGGCCGTCCGCAATAAGGCATTCTGGATGATGGTCTACGGTGGCAATGGCCTGTCCTATCAGGAACTCCGCGAAATGGACATGGCCGACTACCGGGAGGCTGTCGAGGCCAGGATACTCTACAACACAGAATGGACCAAAAAGAGGGGTGGGGCCACATGAGCCTCCCCCTCTTTTTGCGTGTAAGGAGGTGAGGAAAAAATGGCGGACAGTAGAGAGATGACCTTCGGGCTCGACTTCGGCCTGAAGGACGCTATTGACCAGCTTGAGGATATTGTCACCCGCCTGGAGCAGGCCGTGGATAGCGCCAGAGATGCTGAAGAAGCCGGGCGCAGCATGGGGGCTGGTATTCAGGCCGGGGCTGACACCGGGGCCGCTGGGCTTCGGAATATGCGTGACGAAGCTGAGGACGCCGGGGACAGCCTTGATGACATCGGGACCAACTTCCGAGCCATAGGCCGTGAGGCTGACAGTTTCGGGTCCGCCGTCGCCAAGTCTATGGGGACCGCGGCCAAGGAAAGCAACAGCGTTTCTAAGACCATGCGAGCCGGTTTTGATGGAGCCATCGGCTACACCGAAAAGAAGTTCAACACCTTCACTGGGAAGGTACAAAAGGGCGTCAAGGGCATTGGGACCGCCTTCACTCACCCGATAGCTACTATCAAGGGAAAATTCCTGGGGGCCGTAGAGGAGGCAGCCAACAAGCTCAATGGCCTGGGAGATGATGCCGATGATGCCCGAAGGGACCTCGACGATATGGGGGACGAGGGCGAGAAAGCCGGTGGAGAGGTCAAGGAGGCCATCAAGGGGGCCCTGGCTGCCTTTGTCGGCTTCGAGGCAATCCAGGCCGGTATAGATATGCTGAAGGAACTGGGGGCCGCCGCAATCGAGGCTGCCGGTGCTGCTGAGAACAGCGGGAAGAAGTTCGAGGCCAGCTTTGCCGGAACTGATGCGGCCGCATGGGTGGATAACTATGCGGCCTCTGTCCACCGGAGCACTGCTGAGGTGCAATCCTTCATGGTATCCAACAAAGCCATGTATGGGGAAATGGGTATCACCGGGGATGCCGCCGCCGAGCTTTCCAAGGTCACCACGTCCCTGGCCTATGACTTCGGCAACGCCTTTTCCATGGCTGATGCTGACGCCCTGGGGGTGGTCCAGGACTACCTCTCCGGCAACAGCGCCGCCCTGGAGGAGTACGGCATACACATTGACGACACCGTGCTGAAGAACAAGGCCATGGAAATGGGCCTCGGTAGCCAAATCGACGAGCTGGACGACGCGGCCATGGCCCAGGTCCGGCTCAATGCCCTGCTGGATAAGAGCGGGGACATTCAGCAGGCGGCCATAAAGGATACTGGGGGCTTGGTGAATAGCACCAAGAGCCTGAACGGTGTATGGTCTGAGTTCATGGCCGACGCAGGGTCCCAGTTCACCCCCGTTCTGGAGGGGCTATTCGGCACTATCCTGGAGAGCTGGCCCACAATCGAGCCCATGCTGATGGACTTCGTGAGTATGCTTTCCGAGGGGCTGGGGGAGGCCATCCCCGTGGTCATGGAGCTGGGCCAGACCCTCCTCCCGGTGCTGACAGACGTACTCGGCACCCTGTTCCAGGCGGCCACCCCACTTATCTCGGTTTTCTCCAACCTGGCCCAAACTATCCTACCGCCCCTGGCAAACATCGTCGGCATGATAGCCGAAACCGTCATGCCGCCCATGGTGGACATTCTGAATACACTGACCACCAGCATTATTGAGCCCCTGATGGGCCCCCTTCAGAGCATAGCCGAGGCCCTGCTACCCCCAATCGCGCAACTGCTGGGGCTGGTGTCCCCTATCCTGGAGGCCATGAGCCCGGTCCTGTCCACCATCGGGGACGTACTGGGGGTCATTGCTGATGTCCTGGGAACCGTAGTCGGCTGGCTGGCTGACGGCGTGGGCAAGGTGGTCAACTTCTTCAGCGGCCTGTTCGGTGGAGCTTCTGAAAGTGAGGCCGCCGTGAACGACCTCAGCGGGGCCGTGGAGAACCTGGACGGCGTGACCTCCAAGGAAACCTCCCTCGCTGTGGATACCTCCGAATATCAGGAGAAGGTCAACGGAGCTGCTGAGACGGCCACCAAAGCTGTGGAGGAAAGCTCCAATGCCGCCGCCGAGATCACCGACGTAAACTTTATGGCAATGGGGACCTCTGCTGAGGTTGCCTACGGCCAAATGCAGACCGACGCAGAAACGGCCTGGAACGCCATGACAGCCGCCGCAGACGCGGGGGCTACTTCTATTGTCGATGACTTCAAACGCATCACAGCGGCGGCGAGAGAGGCCAATACAGCGACCTCCGGCACTGTCGGCACAAATATCCCGCACAATGCCAGAGGCACGGATAATTTCCCCGGCGGCCCAACCTGGATGAATGAGGAGGGCGGCGAGCTTGCCATCCTCCCTGGAGGGTCTGCCATTATCCCGGCGGACCAGACCGAGCGCCTGGTGAACTCCTTCAGCACCACCAACCAGCAGAACAACACCCGGACCATGAGCTTTAATCCCCAAATCAGCATCGTGGTCAATGGTGGTGCCGACGGCGGGGCCGTGGATGAGCTGGAGGCCCGTATTCGGGCCCTGTTTGGTCAGCTCTATGCTGAGGCCCAGGAGAAGGACTACGCCGAGAGAGCCATGCAGCATGGCTTTGCGTAAGGGAGGGAAAGCGAATGTATGTACTCCAGGGGGCCAAATGCGGAAGTGTTCGCTTTGAGCCCTTCATCAATGGTGTCATCAACAAGGAGACCGTCAGCCGGCAGAGCACCATAACCGATAACCCGATAGAGGGTGGCGGTAGTATCAACGACCACGTTTTCAGGTCCCCCCTGAGCTTCCAGCTTTCCGGGACTGTGACCGACGGGGCCGCGGCTATCGCCACCCTCCAGCAGATGTGGATGAAGGGCGACGTCCTGACCTATACCGGGCGGAACCAAATCAATAACCTGGTCATCCAAAACCTTCAGTCCACCCATGACGCTACCAATCGGAAGGGCTTCACCTTCACTGCGACCCTGAAGCAGATCACCATAGGGAGCAGCGAGGACAGCGGTACGGCAAGCATGATGTCTGACCAGGATAGCACCGCCGCTTCTCAGACTTCCTCCAGCTCCAGCAGTAAGGCATCGTCTCAGACCTCCAAATCGTCTGCTGCTGGGCTGAAAACCACCGTATCCGAGACTATATCCAGCTCGGCTTATGCCGCCTATGTGAATACCTACAACACCAAACCCGCAAGCAGTTCCGGGCCTTCCTCCCGGTCCACGCCTACGAATACCGGGAGGAGGTGACGGAAAATGCTTCAGCTCATAGAGCTGGGCGCCGAGGTTGAGTATATCGACATCGACACCAGCAAAATTCCCTATACCTTCAACATAAAGCTGACCGATAAGACCTACTCCTTCACCGTCCGCTACAACGACGTGGGGGGCTTCTTCACCATCGACCTGAGCGTTGCCAATACTGGCGAGGTCCTGGCCTATGGGGACCCCGTGCGGTATGGCCGCCCCATGTTTGGCCCTATCGAGGACGAGCGGTTTCCCTTGCCCGTCATCATTCCCCTGTGTCTTACCGGGGACGAGGTGGACGAAGTGACCTGGGAGAACTTCGGGAAGCAGGTCAAGCTCTACCTGTACGAGAGGAGGTCTGAATAAATGCCCTTCTGGATGAGGGAGGCCACCCTCCAAATCGGCTCTAAGGTCTACCAGATGGACGACCTGTATTTTGAGTTCGAGGTCCCCTTCGAGGACAGCGACACCCTCCAGAGCGCCACCTTCAAGGCCTATAATCTGGCCGAGAGCACCCGGAAGGGTATCAAGCGGGGAAGCGTTATCATCCTGAACGCTGGCTATGAAGGGGACATCGGGGCCATTTTCGTGGGAAAGGTCTCCGCCTGTTCCCATAAGCACGACAAAACGAACTGGATAACCAGCATCACGGCCACCGCCGCTATGGATGAATGGCTCAGCTCCAAGGTCACCAAGACCTATGCCAAGGGGAGCACCGGGCAGGAAATCGTCTCCGACCTGCTGAACATCTTCGGCCTGGAGGTGGGCGAGTTCACCCTGGCTGTGAACAAGGTATATGACCGGGGCCTGGTGTGCAATGGGAAGGTCAAGGACCTGCTGAAGCAGGTCGTGGTGAATGACTGCAAGAGCCGGTTCCTCATCAGGACCGGCTCCGTCATAATCAATGACCCTTCCAAGGGCATATCCAATGGCCTGGTGCTGACCCCGGAAAGCGGGCTCCTCATGTCTGGTGACGAGGTGGAGGAGACCGTCATAGCGGTGGGGTCTGATAGCCAGAAAAGCACCGAGGCCAAGGACGAGGAGGGGAACTACGTCACCAGGGAATGTCTCCTCAACTACCATATCGGCCCTGCTGATGCTGTCACAGTGAAGTCTCAGAGCCTCAACGGGAAGTTCGTCGTGGTGAGTGGGAAACACGTCGGCAGCCCAAAGGGAGACTGGAAAACCACCATCCAAATGAAGCCGGCGTAAGGGGGGATAGCATGGCACGGCAAAGCAAAAAGCGGGCCTTTGAAGATGCCCAGGCCCAGTCCATGGCCTCCTCCATCTGCGTGGCTGACATCGTGAAGGTGGTAGCCTTCGACGAGGCCAACATGACTGTTGATGTGCAGCCTATCACCAGATACCCGGACGAGGACAGCTTCCAGACGAAGCCCCAGGTCCTGGCCGTCCCTGTTGCCATGATTTATGGCGGAGGCTGGGCCTTCCGGCCCGTGTACCAGGCCGGGGACATCGGCGTGGTGCTGTACCTGGACCGGGACAGCGACGCGGTGATAGCTGGCGGGGCTGAAGCTGACCCCAATACGGAACGGCTCCACAGCGGGGATGACGCCATCTTTCTGGGGGGCGTCCGTGTCGGGGCCAATACCATTTCCGGCTTTCCCTCTGGGACCCTCTGCATGGGGACCACCGACGGGAGTGTTTACTTCTCCATGACCAAGAGCGGCATCGACATCAAGGGGAATGTGACCATAACCGGGAACCTGACCACCACCGGCGGCGTGGTCAATCTGAACTGAGAAAGGAGGGCCCGAGCTATGCCTGGAGCCGCCAGACTGAATGACAGCATACAGGGGACTACCGGCGGAGAGCACACCGGCCACGTCCCCCCTCATGGTCCCCTGCCTATCTCTGGACAAATCTCCGGGGGGTGTTCCGGGGACGTGAATATCAACGGGCAGCCAGCGGCTACGGTGGGAAGCACCACCACGGAGCTGGACGCTTGCTGTGGGTCTAATTCTGGAGCCGTTGCCGCTGGCAGCGGCTCCGTTTTTATCAATGGGAAACCGGCGGCCCGCCTGGGGGACGCTCTGGCCCCCCATAGTGGGACCGGGTCCATCTCCTCCGGCAGCTCCGATGTCCTGATAGGAGGGTGAACCGTGGAGGAAAACTATACGCTGAAAATTGACCCTGAAAGCAGAGACATCACCTTTGATGCCGACGGCATGATGGAAACTGTGTCCGGGGATGATACGACGGCTCAGGCGGTCCGCCTGACCCTCCAGACCTGGCTCGGTGAGTTTGCCCTTGTCCCGTCCCATGGGACCGACTACGAGGCGATCATGGGGAAGAAGCCGAAGGACCTGACCGAGGACGAGATACCAGAGGTCATCCGGGCTGCCATCTTCCAGGAGCCGGAGGTCCAGGAGGTGGAGGAAGTAAACTATACGCAGACCGGGCGGGCCCTTGACATCTCCTTTGTGGGGCGCCTCGCCAACGGAAATACCATCAGTGCGGAGGTGACGATGAATTGAACAACGAAGAATGGGGCGTGACCGAGCGAGGCTTCCACCGCCCGACCTATGTTGAACTCCTGAACGCCATCGAGTATAAGGCGCGGGAGCTGTTCGGGGACAGGGCCAACCTGACCGTCCGCTCCCCCCTGGGGCTTTTCCTCCGGGTGTTCGCCTGGATACTCAATATCCTGTTTTCCCTGATGGAGGACGTCTACAACAGCCGCTTTGTGGATACGGCGGTGGGCACGAGCCTCTATAACCTGGGGAAGGCCATCGGCCTGTCCCTTCTCCCGGCGCAAAAGGCGACCGGCTATGTGACCTTCACCGGGACCGCAGGGACGGTTATCCCATCCGGCTTCCTGGTCAAGACTGTGGCCGGCCTTCAGTATGCCGTGATGACTGAGGGGCGCATTGAAAGCTCCGGGACCGTGACCCTCCCCGTTCAGGCCGTGGATACTGGCTCCGACTACAATGCCTCTGCTGGTACGGTGACGGAAATCGTGAACCCCCTGGACGGGGTGGCTTCCTGCTCGAACTCTGCCGCTGTGGATGGTGGCCGGGGCCGGGAAACCGATGAGGAGTTCCGGGACAGATACTATCAGTCCGTGGACTATGCCGGCGGCGTGAACGCGGACGCCATCTCTGGTGAGCTCCTTCAGAATGTGGAGGCCATCTATTCTGTCATCTGCTATGAGAACGACACCGACGAGACAAACGACCTGGGCCTCCCCCCGCACAGTATCGAGGTGGTGGCCTACGGAGGGCTTGACGAGGAGGTGGCGGCGGCCATCTACCGCCGCAAGGCCGCCGGTATACAGACCTATGGAGGGAAAACCATTGCCGTGCTGAGTGCCAGCGGCCAGAGCATCGACATCAATTTTTCCAGGCCCACCACCGTCCCCGTCTACCTGAAAATCACGAACCTTCAGACCAACAGCAATTTCCCTTACAACGGGAATGACCTCATCAAGGAGGCTCTTATCAACTACATCGGGGGCGATACCTGGGGCGGCCTGACCATCGGGCAGGACGTACTCTATATGGCTATCCCTGGCGTTATTCTCGGCGTCTCTGGCGTGGTAGACTTTGACCTCCTTATCAGCAAGGACGGGGCAGATTATAGCCAGAACAACATCGAGATAGGTACCAGGGAGAAGGCCGTCACCGATGGGGAGAAGGTGAGCATCGAAGCATGAGTTACGGATATTTGTCTCAAATGCTGGACCAGCTCACCAGCGCCTATGCGCGGGAGGATATTCGGAACGACCGAAAGGGGCTGCCCCTGGAGACCAATATCGGCCGCCTGTTCGAGACGCTGGCCTGGGGCCTGGAGTTCGTCCATGAGCACGCAGAGCGCATGAGGGTATGGGATGACCTGGACAACGCGAAAGGGGCTGTGCTGGACCGCTACGGGGCAAATTTTGGCGTTGATAGAGGCGGGGCCACTGATACCGTGTACCGGCTCCTCATCAAGGTCAAGATGATTGCCCTCATGTCTGGTGGCGACATCGACACCATTATCTGGGCCGCCGCAAGCCTGTTCGACGTCCAGCCCACCGATATTGAAATCCAGGAGAAATTCCCCTGTAAAATCCGCATCTGCGTGGACGAGGCCCTTCTGAGTTCTGAGCGCCTGACCTCCATCGAGGTCATTGCGGAGCTGATGAAACGTATTGCGGCCGCCGGTATCGAGGTCCATATCCTGCTCAGGAACCGAAGGACGTATCAGTATGAGGTCATCATCTCCCGCGGCTGTGCTTTCGAGACGGTGGTATCTGGGGCGCCCGCTGTGGGCTCCTCCACCTACACTGTCTCCCGTATCAAAGGAAAAAGAATAGACAAGGAGGCTTGAAGCTATGTCCCTATTCACCGATGGCTGCTACCAGTGCGCGCCTGCTGAGGCTCTTATTGCCAAGGTGCTTGCTGGTCGCTGTACCATGCACTATACGAGGGTCGCCGTGGGAAATGGGAGTATCCCAGAAGGGAGCACCCCGGCCACGATGACTGAGCCCGCCGGATATGTGATGGACGCCAAACTCAGTGGGGTAACGAACCCGGTCGATGGAGAGTGTCAGGTCACCGCGCAGATCACCAGCGACGATGTGACGGCTGACTTCTCCGCGACCGGCGTTCTTTTGTATGCTGAGGACCCGGACCTGGGAGAGGTGCCCTATACATATCTCGTTTTGGAGGCCGCCCCTGAGCCTATCAAGGGCAAGACCTCTACCGTCGGTAAGATTGCCATTTTCGAGCTTGTGGCCGCTGTGGGAGCTGTGGACAATGTGACCGCAGATATTGACCTCGAAACTTTGGTGACCGTCGAGAAGGTGGCCGAGATGATTGCCGCCCATAACGTGGACGAGGAGGCCCACCCGGACATCAGGCAGATTGCCCAGGACGCCCTTGACCAGGTGGAGGCCCTGACCCATACCATCAGCACTATCCCCACCCAGAACGGCAGCCTGACCTACACCGGGTCCCCGCAGTCTCCGAGCTGGAACGGCTACGACCCGGCCACCTTGACCCTGGGCGGAACCACGGAGGCCACCGACGCGGGGACCTACACGGCCACGTTTACGCCGAAGGACGATTACCAGTGGGCTGATGGCACGAAAGACCCGAAGTCGGTCCAGTGGAGCATCGGCAGGGCGAACATTGCCAGTGTGCCTACCCAGACGGGCAGCCTGACCTATAACGGGAGCACCCAAAGCCCTACCTGGTCCGGCTATGATACCTCCAAGATGACCCTGGGGGGAACCACCAGCGGCACCAATGCTGGAAGCTATGCCGCCACCTTTACCCCGAAGGCAAATTATCAGTGGACTGATGGGACCACGGCGGCCAAGGAAGCGACCTGGACCATTGGAAGGGCTACCGTCTCCACTCTCCCAAGCCAGTCTGGGTCCCTGACCTATACCGGCTCGGCGCAGTCTCCCACCTGGGCCAATTATGATACCGCGAAGCTGACCATCGGCGGGGCTACCAGCGGGACCAATGCCGGGGCCTATACCGCTACGTTCACCCCCAAATCCAACTATCAGTGGACTGATGGAGGGACCGGGGCCAAAAATGTGAATTGGAGCATCGGAAAGGCCGCCGGGAGCTTGACCCTGAACAGGTCCAGCCTGACCCTGAATAATGCCACCAGGACCGGGACAATCACTGTTACCCGCCCCGGGAATGGTGTTGTTACTGCATCCTCCAATAAGACCAGTATCGCCACCGTGAGCGTGAGCGGCACCACCATCACTGTGACTGCCGTTGCCTATGGCTCCGCCACGATCACCGTCAACGTGGCTGAGGGGACGAACCACACAGCCCCCTCCAGTAAGACGTGCAGCGTCACTGTGAACCTTTTCAACGATACCCTGAACTCCAACACCTGGGCCGCGATTAAGGCCGCCAGCGACGCCGGAGACGCCGCCAACGTGTGGAGCGTGGGAGATACTAAGAGTATCCGCCTTAATGGTAGGGTGGGCAACTTTACCTTCTCCAACCAGTCTATTGATGCCTTTATCGTGGGCTTTAACCACAACAGCAGTAAAGAGGGCGGAAAGAGGACCCACTTCGCTATCGGGAAAATCAGCGGGAAACTGGTGGCCCTGTGCGATAACCAGTACAACAACGAGCAGACCTCCAGCGGCTATTTCAACATGAATACCAGCCGGACCAATTCCGGAGGGTGGAACAACAGCAACATGAGGCGGAATATCCTGGGCAATACCGGGACCCCCTCCAGCCCCCCGGCCAACACTCTGCTGGCGGCCCTGCCCTCTGACCTCCGCGCCGTGATGAAGTCTGTGACCAAATACACGGATAACACCGGCAATGCCAGCAATGTGGCCGGGAATGTCACAGCGACCACCGATTATCTCTGGCTCTTTGCTGAGTTCGAGGTCTTTGGTACACGATATATTGCCAATGAGTATGAGAAGAACAGCCAGGCCCAGTATGCCTACTTCTCCGCTGGCAACTCTCGTGTAGCGTACAGACATTCGTCTACCGGCACGGCCGTCTGGCGGTGGCTTCGGTCCGCCAATTGCAACAGCAACGGTACCTTCTGCAATGTGGACACCGACGGCACCTACAACACCGGCTATGCTTCCTGGTCTGCCGGCGTCGTGGCCGGCTTTGCTGCCTAATCCTCCGCAGAGCTATCCAGGCCCCATCCCGCCCCCGCAAGGGGGCGGTCCCCCGGTAGAAGAAGGCGGCTCCAGGGAGCGCCGAAAAAATAATGTCGGCGCGAAGCGCCGACGCGATTTTTTGAAAATGCCTCCCTTGAAAAGTGCTATCACTTGCCTGTCTTTAGACTGCATACATGGAGAAAAAATAGCCATAAAATAGCTCTATGCCAATCAGTCTGGGGGTATTCTATGGCAACCAACAAAAGAGTGTTCACCCTCCGCCTCTCCGATGAAGTGTTTGAGAAAATCGGAATACTGGCTACCAATGAGCACCGTTCCGTGACGAACTATATCGAGTTCGTGCTACTGAAGCACCTGGAGGACGTGGAGAGGGAACACGGAGAAATTAAGACCGGCGGAACTGAGGTGTAGCTATGTCGGTTCTAAAATCCAAAAGAACTACCAGCAAGGCCGAGTTCGTGAACACGGCCCATCAGATTTTTGTCGAGACCCTGGGCTTTCTCACCCGGCTGTCTGCCCGGTACTCCCGGCTCCTGGCCGAACCTACCGCAAAGCTGGCCGGAGAGGTCATCGACCATGCGGAGAAGGCCAACAGCATCTTCCCGTCTGACCTTCAGCGGGTGGAGCTGAGAAAAGCCCACCTCCTGGAGGCCAGGGCCTCCCTCATGGCCCTGGACGTGAGGCTCACCCATTGCTATACGCTGATGAGCCAGAACCCCCAGGGCTGTTTCACGGATGGAAAAGGGAAAAGCCTTCCTCCGTCTGAAGCGATGGAGAAGCTGGACCGCATGGCCCAAAGCCTTGGAGAGAAGATAGACCAGGAGAACGAGCTTCTGAAGGGGCAAATCAAGGGCTTGGCGAAGAAGAAAGAATAACTCAATATTGGGTGTATGTCTGATTATTCCAGGCGCGGTGTTTTCGGCCCTTCGGGCCGTCTGGTGGTGGCTTCGGTCCGCCAATTACAACAACAACAATAACTTCTGCAATGTGAACACCGACGGCAACTACAACAACAACAATGCTTCCTGGTCTGCCGGCGTCGTGGCCGGATTTTGCGATATGCGGGGTCAAATGGAGTAGCAAGAGAGCGAAAGACGACCCACGCAAAAGGAGACATACTTCCCTGGGTGAAAATCCCTAAAACTGCCCTCTGACGGCTCCGCACGGACGCTTCTTGCATGGCAGGGGATTGCGCTGAACCTGTTTCATGTGCTGGGCCAAAGTAGTTTAGAGGCGCACCTACAACTTAACTATGCGGAGGCGCGAATACCTATTATGACGAGCCAAGAGCGCCGTGAGGCGCGATACCAACGCCGCCGGGCCCGGCGGCTGGAAAAGAAGCGGGCCCGCTGTGATCACCTTGGAGGCCTGGAGAAGTCTTTCGGCTATCGGAAAATGTTCTTCTGGGGAAAGAAGTGCTGCAACGGGGTACGCTGGAAGCAGAGTACTCAAAATTTTGAGCTTCATCTGTTCTCTGGCACCGCCCGGAGACGGCGGGACATACTGCTGGGGCGGCATAAGTTCAAGAAATGCTCACACTTTACCCTTCGGGAGAGGGGGAAGGTGCGCCCGATTGACGCTCCCCACGTGACAGACCGGCAAATCCATAAGACCTTGTGCAACGAGGTCCTGATACCCCTTTATAGCCCGTGCATGATATATGACAACGGAGCCAGCCAGAAGAAGAAAGGCCTTCACTGGGCCTATGGCCGTTTGGAGGAACAGCTTCACTGGCATTTCCTCCGGTATGGGCGCCAAGGGGGTGTGTTCCTGCTGGACCTGAAGGGCTTTTTTCCGAATGCCCCTCACGCTTCCCTGTACCAGAGGCACCAGCAACTCATTTTTGACCCTGGCCTCCGGGCCCTGGCCGATTCCGTCATTGCCAGCTCTCCTTGCCCTACCCCTGGGCGTGGGATGCCGCTGGGGGTGGAGCCGTCACAACAGGAGATGGTGGCCCTGCCCAGCAGCGTGGACAACTGGATAAAGTGCCAGGCCGGGGTCCATGTGGCTGGTCACTACATGGACGATTATTATATCGCCCTCCCGGACATCGAGGAGCTGAAGAAGCTGGCCCGCGAGATAGTGCGCCGCTTCGAGGCCTTGGGTATCCGGGTAAACAAGCGCAAGTGCAAAATTGTCCCCCTTACGAAGCCCTTCCGCTTCTGTAAGGTCCGCTTCACCTTGACTGAGAGCGGAGCCGTCAAAAGGAATGGCTGCCGTGATGGGATGAAGCGGAGCCGCCGGAAGCTGAAATTTTTCCAGCGGGAGGTCGCCGCAGGGCGGCGCACCCTTGCTGAGGCCGCCGAATATATGCAGTCTCAGCGGGCCTACTACCGCAGTTTCGATGACCACGGACGGCTTCTCCGCCTGGAGAGGCTGGCATACGCTATTTTCGGAGGTGCTTTATGTTCAAAATCATCAAAGACGGGGCCCAAATCGGCATGACTGAGGCTCCAAATTATATTAAAAAGGCCATGAATGGCTGCTACAACCTTTGCCCTGAGCCGGAGGCTCAGGGCATTGTTTTTTCCGGGATTGTTTACCAGCTCCTTGGACGGGAGACTATGGAGGATGACCTGGACACCATTTCCCTGGAGGAAACGGATGCAGGGCGTGAAATTACCAAGGCTGCTGAGACGAACGGAATTATGTTTGTTACCTTGACCGAATCCGGTAGCATTGATGATGTGACCGCCGCTGAACACGCAGACCTATTTACTCCATGGGCCTATCCCGTCAACTATTCTGTGGGGCAAATCCGGCGTTACACTGATGGCAAACTTTACAGATGCTTGCAGGCTCATACCAGTCAAGCTGACTGGACCCCCGATGCTGCCGTGAGCCTTTGGGTAAGCATTTCTGACCCTTCCGAGGAGTGGCCGGAGTGGTCCCAGCCGCTGGGGGCACATGACGCATACCCCGCCGGAGCCAAGGTGAGCCATAACGGGAAGCACTGGACCAGTGACATCGCCTCCAACGTATGGGAGCCTGGTGTATATGGTTGGACGGAGGTGTCCGAATAATGGGGCAGTATGTAGCCCGGAAGCGGGCCAAGTTCAAGGGCTTTAGTGGCCCTGTCAATATCCCGTGGGGGGCCGTCCTGGAGGAGCAGGACGGCCTTCTTTTTTGGCGTGGAGCTGCCGTCTGTGGGGTGACCAGCCAAAATGCCTACGACTACTTCTCCAGAGATGATGACGGCCATGGGAAGCTCCGGGGCAAGCTCGTGACTTCCATCAAGGCCAAACTGGAGAAGCGGGACGCCGGGTATCAGGCCCGGTGGGACAAAGTGTGGGACGATGACCTGTGCCAGAAGTACCGGCGGCCTGAGCACGAAGATTGGTGGCTTTGGAACCATGCTTTTTTCAATGCCCCCATCCCGGACCTCCGGCATATCGCTGGGCTGGTCGGAGCCCGCATTTCCCGATAAAGGGGGCGGGACCATGAGCGGCTTCCAGATCATCGAAAGCCTCTGCGCCCTTGCTGAGGAGCAGAACGCCATCATCCGGGCCATGAACTTGCGCCTCGGTGAACTTGGCGTCGCCTTTGGTGAGGATGAGCTTGCCGCCGCCGACGAGCATTACAGGCGGCTCCTCGGCAGAGAGACCAGCCGGAAAGGGGGTGATACCAGTGATACAGATTGACATCGGTGAGATGTTTCTGGCCTTTATTGCCGCAATGGGCATTCCGAGCGCCATCATGGGGCTTGTTGTCTGGCGGCTGAAAGGCCGCATCGAGGAGAAGGAAGTCGCCCAGGCAGAGAGAACCAAGGCACAGCAGGACCTATTCCTCATCATTGTCCAGAGCACCAGGGCCTCCATTGCCCTGGGAGAGGCTACCGCTAAGGCTGTCCAGCGTATCCCGGACGCGCATTGCAACGGAGATATGCACTCCGCCCTGGAGTATGCGACCAGTATCAAGCACAAGCAGAAAGAATTTTTAGACAAGCAGGGCATTTCCGCCCTGCTCGATGACTGAAAGGAGAATTTACAATGACTTTTGACATCACCCCTATTGTTGAGGCCGTCGCCGCCGTGCTGTGCGCCGTCGTTACCTGTGTCCTGGTCCCCTACATCAAGAGCAAGACCACCACCGAGCAGCAGAAGGAAATCAATGCGTGGGTGAAGATTGCCGTCGCCGCCGCCGAGCAGATTTATACCGGCTCCGGCAGGGGTGAGGAAAAGAAGGCCTACGTCCTGGAGTGGCTGCGGGCCCACGGTGTCACCGTGGACGATGAGAAACTGGACGCTATGATTGAGGCCGCCGTTTATGAGCTGTCCCAGGGGCTCATCCCTCTGGAGGGCGCGGCCGTCGTGGAAGGTGGGGGCAAGGATGAGTAACAGCCCTCTTGCTACCGTGACCCAACTCAGCCCAAACCGGAATAGCCCCAGAAACCACAAAATTGACCGCATCACCATCCACTGTTTTGTGGGACAGGTCACCGCCAAACGCGGCTGTGAGGTATTTCTTCCTTCCAGTAAGAAGGCGTCCTGCAATTATGTTGTCGGCTATGATGGCAGTATCGGCCTATGCGTAGACGAGGGGGACCGTTCCTGGTGCTCCTCCAACTCTGCCAACGATAATCGGGCTGTGACCATTGAGACGGCCAGTGATAATAAGCACCCCTACGCCGTGACCGAGAAAGCCTACGCCGCCCTTCTGGACCTGGTGACGGACATCTGCCGCCGGAATGGTGCGAAGCGTCTCCTCTGGTTTGCTGATAAAGAGCGGTCGCTGGCCTATGAGCCCCAGGATGGTGAAATGGTGATGACTGTTCATCGGTGGTTTGCCAACAAGAGCTGTCCCGGAGATTACCTATACGAGCGCCACGGTGCTATTGCCGCCGAGGTGACAAAGAGACTTTCTGAGGAGGACGAGGATATGGACGAGGAAAAATTCTATTCGATGTTCAAGGCTGCCCTGAGCAAGTTCCGGGGGGAGCTTCGAGACAACGATAGCGGCGACTGGAGCAAGGAGGCCCGCGACTGGTGCGTGTCTGTGGGTCTGTTCGCCGGCAATGGGACCACGGACGGCGGCGAGGCGAATATGATGTGGGAGGACTACCTGACCCGTGAGCAGGCCGCCCAGCTCTTTTACCGCTTCGCCAAGACCCACGGCCTGGTCTGATGGACGGCGGCAAGCGGCTGGCCGCTAAAAAGGGCGGCTTCTTTGCCCTCCTGGAGCGTATGGGCGTCACCAACTGCCTCGGCTTCCTGCTGGTGTTTCTGCTGCTTCTGGGGCTGGTCGGGGGCTTCGTTCTGGCCGTCCTGAGCATCAAGTACCAGTACACCGGCGCCCTGGCCTGCTGGACGGTGGTATTTACCCCCATCGGCACGGCCATCTCCATTGTGCTTGTCCGCATCGTGGATAAGAGCAGGGCGGAGAATACGGGGCCCGACGGGGAGGGCATTAAGTATGCCGCGGCGAAGGCCTCCAACTTCCAGCAGCCTGGAGCTGTAACCGGGAGCGAGAACAGCCCCGGAATTTAAGCCGCCCCCAGGACGGCGCTGAAAGCCCTTAAACAGGTCCTTGTTTTTCCGTGGGTCTTTTCCTGCCTTGGAGGAGAAAGCGGCTTGTGCGGTCAGCGAGGGGGCAAGGCGAGGCCTTCCGCCGTTCCTTCCCCTTGCGCCCTGCCCCCCGATATGATATACTCAATCCGAGGCACCGGCCCCCAGCCGCCCCTCTGGTGGCTCCCCATTTTTGCCCGTGGCTCTATTATGGGGGCACGGGAACCGTGGACGAGATGGACCACAAGGAAAGGGTAGCACAAGGGCAAAACGGAGGGACGAAAAATGAGGAAAAAGACGGCAGAACACCCTTCGCCGGTAGAGTGGGAATGAGTTTTTGAAACTTTGAACCCGTTGCGGCACAACGGATAGACGGTTTTGTGCCTCTCTTTTGATAACGATTTGATAACGCTCCCCATAGGCCGTATCATTCTGTATCCCCGGTGGATTGCAGGTGAAAAGTGTTCCTTTGCGGCTTGTGGGTGACAGAAACCATATTACAAAGCCCTTACCGATGGCAACATCGGTAAGGGCTTTTGCTGTCTGTCAATCCTTTCCCAGCCTGTCCTTGAACGCTTCCACAAGGAAGTCGCTCAATTCCTTGGAGGGGACTTTGACCCATTTCCGGGTGGTGTCGTACTTGGGGTAGTTGTAGCGCCAGCGGTCGTAGTCCTCCCTGGTGATCTCCCCGGCCTCCAGCTTCTTGGCCTGCTCCGCCCAGGCGGACAGCATTTCAAGCATATCAACATAGGTCTTGCC
>CDZP01006908.1_pt1 | contig 72810 bp, 84 predicted proteins | sample 554941 | NCBI WGS metagenome assembly CDZP01 (sample SAMEA3182064, study PRJEB8094) | gut metagenome | biome: human; feature: gut; material: Stool; isolation source: human stools | place: Canada | collected 2013-01-28
GAGTAGAGATTATAGAAGCAAATGCGTGTCCGGATCATATCCATATGCTAATCAGTATCCCTCCAAAGTATAGCGTATCGCAGATCATGGGGTATCTAAAGGGAAAAAGCAGCCTGATGATATTCGACCGACATGCAAATCTCAAGTACAAGTATGGAAACAGACATTTCTGGGCCAGAGGGTATTTCGTAGATACAGTAGGGCGAAACAAAAAAGCAATTAAAGCTTACATCCAAAATCAACTGCAAGAGGACCAAATAGCCGACCAGATAAGCATCAAGGAATTCGTAGACCCGTTTACGGGTAGCAAGAATACCAAGGCATAACAAAAACCCCTTAAGGGGTAGCCCGAGAAAGCAATGCGATCGGCAAATCTTTTCGGGCCCCTTAAGGGGCTTTGTCCGCATAAAGCCCTTATAGGGCTTACTCAAGCCTCCGGCTTAGCCGGAGGTTTTGACTTGGTGCGCCCGGCATGGGCAACAACTAGGTGGTGAAAGACCACTACGCGCTCGGCAGTAGGAAGCGTTAGCCGAAGGCAAGGGTGTCCATCGTGAGGTGGAATCTGAAGGAAGCCGGATGCCAAGGTGAGGAGCCATGGCGGGCAAACTCCTGAACCGACGAACAGAAATCACATAGTAGGCCGCACAGGGACGGACGAGTGTGCCAAACAACACAAAGTCCAATGCTGCCCGAATCCCGTGCGGTAAATGTGGCGGTTACATAGGAGGAAAGTTGTTGTTCTTACCCGGGGAGGTCTTGCAGACGGGAAGTAGGAAATCCGAAAGCCGCAGTAACAACGAACTGCAAGAAGTCAGCCGAGGCCATAGTACCTTGATTTTTTTTTAAGGGAAGGGCCGAACAATCGTAAGTCTCAAGTACAGACCGGAAGGAGGTCAGTGTGTTGAACGCAGAATACCAAGGAAACGAGGGCTTCCTGCAAAGAGATAGTGTGGAACACGAAGGGTATGCAGAAGTGCAGAGCACTGACCGCAGAGAAGGGAGAGAACGAGACGGTGCAAGCGACCTGCTGGAAGCAATACTGGACAGGAATAACCTAAACAGAGCTTACAAGCGGGTCAAGAGGAACCACGGAGCAGCGGGAATTGACAGAATGACCGTAGAGGACGCCCTGCCGTGGTTAAAGGAACACAGGGAAGAACTTTTGCGGAGTATCCGAGATGAAAGCTATATGCCCAGCCCGGTACGGCGAAAGGAAATCCCGAAACCAGATGGCGGAGTGCGAAAGCTGGGAATCCCCACGGTGGTAGACCGTGTGATTCAGCAGGCAATCGCACAGAAGCTGCAAAGCATTTGGGAACCGCTGTTCTCAGACAGCAGTTACGGCTACCGTCCGAGACGGAGTGCCCAACAGGCGATTCAGAAGGTAAAGGAATATGGGGAAGAAGGGTACAGATACGCCGTATCGGTAGACCTGTCCAAATATTTCGACACGCTGAACCACGAACAGCTCATGAATCTATTGCACAAACAGATACAGGATATGCGTGTACTGCGCTTAATAAAGAAGTATCTGAAAAGCGGAGTGATGGAGAATGGTGTGATTTGCAAAACCGAGGAGGGTTCGCCGCAGGGCGGGCCGCTATCTCCTCTGCTGGCAAACATCTACCTCAATGAATTTGATTGGGAGATGAACCGCAGAGGGGTAAAGCTGGTACGGTATGCAGATGACATCGTGATGCTTGCCAAAAGCGAGCGTGCAGCAGAGCGTTTGTTGGAATCCTGCAGGAAGTATCTAATGTGCACTGAATAATAGAAAAAGCCTTATATTTCAATCCATAGAAGCCGATCTGTGGTATAATTGGAGCAAGAGAACTGGCAAAAATCCAGCAAAAACCTTGCACCTGGAGGGCAACTATGTATCGTTACAGCAACGGCCAGATCAGCCTGGCGGATTTCAAACAGCCGGTGGGCATGAATCTGAAGGAAAGCAACCGTTGGGTAAAGAAAGCCCAGACGATCCCCTGGCCGGAGATCGAGAAGCACTACGCCGCCCTATTCACCAACCGGAAAGGCAATGTGCCTAAACCGCTGCGTCTGGCCTTGGGAGCCTGCATCATTCAGGCGGAGTATGGCTATTCTGACGAGGAAACCGCGCTTCAGATTCAGGAGAACCCATATCTTCAGTATTTCTGCGGGTATCCTGGCTATGATGACGAAAAGCTGCCCTTTGACCCGTCTTTGATGGTGTATTTCCGCAAGCGCCTGACCCCGGAAGTGCTGGGTGAGATCAATGAGATGATTGTGCAGGACGCGAAGGAGCGACAGGCCAGAGAAGCCGAATCAAAGGATGATGACGATGATGATTCTGACGGCCAGCCGGGAACCGGCGGAAACAGCGGCACTATGATCGTGGACGCCACCTGCGCGCCGTCCAATATCCGATATCCTCAGGATGTTTCCCTGCTCAACGAGGCCAGGGAGAACGCCGAAACGCTTTTGGATGTTCTTCACGATCCCGCGGACGGAAAGAAGCCTCGAACCTACCGCAAACGCGCCCGGAAAGATTACCTGAAATACACAAGATGCCGTAAACACACCGCGAAAATGACCCGCAAAGCCATTGGAAAGCAGTTGGCTTACCTCCGGCGCGACCTGGATGCCATCGATGGAAAACTGTCCCTCGGAAAAAATCTGCCCCCTCGCCAGACGGAACGTTTGGGCACGATCCGCGCCGTCTATGAGCAGCAGAAGTACATGTACGATAACCGTACACACAGCGTACCTGACCGGATCGTCAGCGTGAGCCAGCCCTTCGTTCGGCCCATTGTGCGGGGAAAAGCGGGAAAGCCGGTGGAGTTTGGCGCGAAGCTGGACATCAGTGTCATTGACGGATGGACGCGGCTGGAGTGCTGTTCTTTTGACGCCTACAATGAGGCGGGAAATCTGCGGGAAATGGCAGAGCGGTTCCGAGCGCGAGAGGGGCATTACCCCAGCCGGATCCTGGCGGACAAAATCTACCGAAACCGGGAGAATCTCAGCTATTGCAAGGCGCATGGGATCCGTCTTTCCGGCCCGGCTCTGGGGCGGCCCAAGAAGGGTGAAACCAGAGACAAGGCTCAGGACTATCGGGATGAGTGCGAGCGTGTGGAAGTGGAACGCAGATTCAGTCTGGCGAAGCGTAAATGTGGCATGGGGCGGGTCACTGCAAAGCTGCGGGAGACTGCGGCCCATGTGATCGCCATGTCCGTTCTGGTGCTGAATCTCCGCAAGATTCAGCGCGCCCTTTTGAAAATGCTCGCATATCTTCTGGAGATTCTGGCTCAGAACAAAAATTGGGCACTTGTTCAGTAGATATTATCTAGAAGGTAGGCTGAAGCTGAAAATGAACACGGAAAAGAGCAAGGTGACCAGTATCTTCGCACAGAAAAAATTCAAGTTTCTTGGATTCTGTTTGGGCAGGAATGGAAGCGGCATCTACATCCGTGTGCACCGAAAGTCTCTTGCCAAGGCGAAGGAAAAGCTGAAGCTTCTTACAAAGCGCAACCGTGGACGCAATGTCCGCAGGGTAATGCAGGAAGTGAAGGAGTTCATCCGCGGCTGGATTGGCTACTTTCAAGCAGCCGATATGAAACGAACGCTGATGTCCTGGGATAAATGGATGCGGCGCAGGTTCCGAATGTACATCTGGAAGCAGTGGAAGAAGCCCAAAACAAAGGTGGCCAACTTGAGAAAGCTGGGCGTCCCGGCCGACAAGGCTTACCAGTGGGGAAATTCCAGACTGGGTTATTGGCGTATCGCCGGTAGTCATGTATTAGAATGTTCCATTACAAACGAAAGACTCGCAGCAGCGGGATACTTTAGTATCCTCAACTACTACGAGTCCTTGCACTTAAGCGGTTGAACCGCCGTGTACCGGTCGGTACGCACGGTGGTGTGAGAGGTCGGCTCTCTATTCACGAGAGCCTCCTACTCGATTTAAAACTCAAACGCGTCCATAGTTGTTCTGCACAGCAAACCACAGGCTATTTTTGTGCCTTATGTGCAATTACAACATTTTTTCGTTTTCGTTTTCCCGCAAGCTGTGCATTCATTCCCTTGTGAAAACGAAAAACAGTGCGATATTATAGAATCATAAAAAGGAGATGCCTATGGAATTAAACCACACTTGTCTGGAATTGCTGAAAATCTTATACGATCAGCAGGATTATGTCACCATAGGAGATTTGGCAGAACAACTGGGAAAAACAGAGCGCTCTGTCCGATACAATCTGGACACGATCGATGCGTTCATGAAAAAAAAGAAGTTGCCTTTTCTTCATCGGAAATTCGGCAGCGGAATTTACATGGAACACACAGCAGAAATCGAATCCATTTTACAAAATCTTCTTTCCAGCGTGACGCCTTACCAATATAAATTCAGTACGGCGGAGCGAGAGATTTATTTAGAGTTATGCCTGATGATTGGGCGAAAGCGTTATATTTCTGTTTCTGAATTGGCAGATCAGCTCACTGTGTCCTACGGCACCGTTGCCGCCGACCTTGAAATGGTGGAAAAATGGATGGCCAGTCAGGGATTGAATTTGGTAAAAAAGTCCAGAATGGGGCTTCAGGTTCAAGGAGAAGAATCTCTGATTTTGAAAATCTGTCTGCGGCGTTTGACAGAGAATGTCTCCATGGCCGAGTTTGATCGGTACCTCTGCAAAAAGCCCTTGGAGAGCAAGATAGTTCTCTCTGTTCTCAACGAACTGTTTGATGGTCTGGATATTGACTTTTTCCGAGACATGCCAAAGCGGATTGAAAGTGTGCTTAACTCTGTTTTCAGCGATGAATCGTTCAGTAGCCTTATGTTTCTTTTGGCTTTGCAGACGCAGCGACATATCAGCGGAATTGCAAAACCGATCCGCATACCTCAACATGATGAAACGTTTGCTCTGACCAGCGAATACGATGCAGCTTACATGGCGTTGGAGTTAATTGGTCAAAAATATTCAATAAACTTCACCAACGGCGACTATGATTTTTTGACCACACAGATTCTCTGTTCCAAGCGGATTTCAAATGGCCAAAGCACATTGGGGCGAGATGTAACCCGATCCCGGCGCTTAGATCAAGCAACGGATCAGATCGTAGCAAACATCGAGCATATTTATCACATGGACTTCGGCGATCAACGTGCCAATCTTGTGGAACACCTGAAAGCCCATCTCATTCCCACAATTTACCGGATCCGCTACCATAAAAATATCGTTAATCCGATATACGATGAGCTGGTCACCAAACACGGTCAGCTGCTCCGTAATACGGCGGAAGCCATCAAGCCTCTTGAGGAGTGTTGCGATGGGCCTATCAGCCAACAGGAGGTTTCCTACATTGCCATGTACTTCATGGCGGCAATCAACCAGCAGCACCCTAAGATCATTCAGCGGCCCCGTATCGTTGTTGCCTGTGGCTCCGGTTATGGTACCGCTCAGGTGGTCGCCTCCCAGATGAGCCGCTTATTCGATGTAGACATTGTGGCGGTTCTCTCAGGCCGGGATATTTCCGAGTTGATAGAGAAGAAGAATATACAATGCGACTACATTATCAGTACGGTAGATTTACCCCGTCTCCCGGATAATTTCTACATCAAGGTCAATCCCATTTTCACCCAGCAGGATTATCGAAAAATCCTCCAGGTAATTGATGCCCGGCATCAAAATGACGAATCCGCCAGCCGCTATCTGGAAACGGCGGACAATCTGGTAGACATTGCCCGGCGGTATGGCATCTCCAGTAATGTAGAACAGCTGAAATATGAGTTTCTCTCTGCGTTGATCCATTCATCCGGTCGGCGGGATGTGCTTGACGTACAAAACAGCACCCTCAGTTTGAGAGAATTACTTCAGCCAAATCTTATTCGTATGGATGTTTCCTGTAAGAATTGGCAATCGGTGGTGGAGGCAAGTACGGCAGCTATGGAGGAATACGGCTACGTGACCCCTCACTACAAGGAGGCCATCCTCCGAAACCTGATAGAATTTGGTCCTGGTATGGTAATGTTTCCTGGGACACTGATTTCCCACGCCGCACCGGTTGATGGATGCAGAAAACTAGGCTTCGGATTTATGACACTTCGGCATCCGGTATCCTTTGGCAGCAAGTATTTCGATCCGGTTCAGATCGTCTTTACTCTCTCGGTACTGGACAGCACGACCCATATGTTGGCTTTGACCCAGCTGTTCCGCATGTTATCCAACCAAAGCTGCAGAGAAGAATTGTTTCGGGCCAAAAACAAAGATACCGTGTTACGGATTATTCAGAAATACACCATTCAATACAAAGAAGAACAAAGCGCATTTTAATAAAGATCATACACAGTTCCGTTGTATGGTCGTGTTCACTTTACAGTTAAAAAGCACTTTACATTTAAAAAGGATGGGGGATTGATCCATGAATCAGGAAAAGAACTTCTCTCTGGAGGCATCATGTGTCCAATTGGATGTAGCTGCTTCCGACTGGCAGGAGGCTATCCAGAAAACCTGCGGTCCGTTGCTTGAGGGCGGATATGTAAAAAATGGTTATTCAAATGATGTGATCGCCCGGGAAAAACAGTGGGCAACCGGTTTACCCACTATGCCGGTGGGTGTGGCTATTCCTCACGCTCTGACCCCTGACAATGTAGTAGAGGCACAGATCGCAGCTTGTCGTTTGACAACCCCGGTTCAGTTTGCCCAGAGTGGCGGTTTAGCTGACGATGCCCCGGTGGATGTCCGGCTTGTGTTTGTGTTGGCCTTGAAAGATCCTAAGTCACAGCTGAATTTGCTGCAAAAGTTAATGGTTGCAATTTCTGACGAGACAATGCTTACAGCTTTACTGGAAGCGAAAACCCCGTTAGATTTCAGCAATATATTCAACGCCAAGGAACAATAAGGAAAGGAGAACAGAACATGGTAAATCGCAAAATCAAAATTGTAGTCGCCTGCGGAGCGGCCATCGCCCAGTCCAGTATGCTGCAGATGATGATCTCCAGCTACCTGGACAAGAAGAAGGTAAACTATGAGATCCAGAAGTGTACCTTCTACGAGCTGCAGAACAAGGTGAACTCCTGGAACCCCGATTTCGTATACACGGTTGGGCAGCCGCCTTTCCAGATGCGGGAGGGTCTGCATCACGACGGCATGAGCATTTTTACCGGCGTGGGCCGCGACAAGACCCTGGACGACCTGTACGACATGATCCAGAAGCTGGAGGACTGACCTCCCCCTTTCCCCTGCCGCGAAAACCGTCCCAGCACATTCGCGTTCAAAACTGTGATTAAGAGAGGAGAAACAGTATGCAAGCTATCCAAAGTGTTATCAGCTTTATGCAAAACCTCGGTGCCGCCTGTATGATGCCCATTTTCGTGTTCATCATCGGTTTGGTGGTCCGCGTTCCTCTGAAACAGCTCCTGAAAGCCTCCGTTACCGTTGGCTGCGGCTTTATCGGCACCTTCATGGTCATGGACCTGCTGGCCAAGTACATTGGCCCCATCTCCACCGGCCTGGTAGAAAAGTTCAATCTGAGTCTGGACGTCATCGACGTCGGCTGGCCCGTCACCGGTTCCTTTGCGTGGGCCGTACCCATTGCGCCGCTGATCTTCGTCGGCGTGTTTGCCCTGAATATCCTGCTGATCGTAGTCGGCTTCACCCGCACCCTGGACGTTGATATCTGGAACTACTGGGGCTTCATGCTGGCCGGCGCCATGGTCTATTACTCCACCAGCAATGTGATCTTTGGCGTTCTGGCCGCCCTGATCACCGCTGCCGTCACCTTCCGTCTGGCCGATTATGCGGCACCTGTCACCCAGCACATTTATCCTGGCATTAGCTTTCCTCACACCTGCTCCATCTTCTGGATGCCCTTTGCCAAGTTCATGGACAAGATCTATGACAAGATCCCCGGCTTCAACAAGCTGGACGCCGACCCCGAGCACCTGAAGGAGAAAATTGGCTTCTTCGGTGACCCCATGTTCATCGGTCTGATCGTCGGTGCCGTGCTGTCTATTTTGTCCGGTCAGGGACCTTCCGAGGTCATCGCCAGTGCCCTGAATATCGCTGCCGTGTTGCTGCTCCTGCCCAAGATGGTCTCCCTGCTGATGGAGGGCCTGTCCACCATCGCTCAGTACACCCAAACCTGGGCACAGAACATGAAGTTCCTCAAGGGCAAAGAGCTGTACATCGGCATTGACGGTGGCATCTTGATGGGACGCCCCAGCGTTATTGTGGTAGGCGTTATCATGATCCCTATCATGTTGGCTCTGGCTGCCATCGTTCCCGGTAACCGCGTCCTTCCCATCGCGGACCTAGCCGTGCTGACCTCGTGGTTCTGCTGGTGCCCCGTGGCTGCAAAGGATAATATTTTCCGCGGCATCGTCAGTGCTATCATTCAAGGCGTTGTGATCTTGCTGATCGCTACCGCCATGACGAATATCCACGATATTATGGCAGTTCAGTCTGGCTATATTTATGCAGAGGGCATCTCCCACACCTCCGCTCTGGTTATGGGACAGGAGCTGTTGCCCGACCTATTATATAAGATTTTCAGTATCTTCGGTTAAGATATCCTTCGTTTTCTCTTCTGTAAACTCTCTCGCCCGGATTGCCCCCCCACATAGACGCCCGGCCAAGGGCATCTGTGCGGGGGCGTGCCCAATCAGATGGTGGAAAGAAAGGAGCGTGTTTATAGTATGTCTGGCATTCTGTTTGCGACAGATCTTGACAAAACACTGCTGGACGATGAGGCGCGAGTTCCTCCTATATGTGTGGATGCTATCCGTAGCTACGTACAAAAAGGAGGGTTGTTCACCATCGCTACCGGGCGCCCCACTCGTGGAGCATTGCTGTATCCGGAAATAATAGATCTTGTGAACGCCCCCATCATTACCTATAATGGAGCCTGTATCTACGATACAAGAAAAAAAAGGACCATTTGGCGGCGATTGCTGCCAGACACATTTCCGTCCTTGCTCCGAGCCGCACTGGAGCAATTTCCAAAAGTAGGGGCTTTAGTGTTTCGGGGCGAAGATGACCTGACCTGTGCCGTCCGCAGCAACATTCATATACAGGAGATTTCTTGGAAGCGTGAGCATTATAATGCAGCTCAACGAACATTGGATGAAATTGATCTACCTTGGAACAAGGTAGTTATAGCTGGAGAACCAGAAGATATGGCCTTGTGTAAGGCGTTTATCGAAAAAAACACTCCGACCCCTATTACGATTATTCTCAGTGAAAAACGATATCTGGAACTGACCGGCCCCAATGTAGGAAAGGAAAAAGCGCTCCGTCGTGTAGCGGAATCTCTCCGAATAGATCGGGCTCATGTGGTCGCCATCGGCGACAGTATGAACGATATCGAAATGATTCGATGGGCTGGCACCGGTGTGGCTGTGGCCAATGCGGAGGACGAGATGAAGCGTCAAGCCGCTTTCATTGTCCCATCCAACGTCCATTACGGAATTTGCACATGCATTCAGAATATCGTATTACCGATGCTTTCAAACAGCTGATAGCCGAGGAGGAACACCATGAAGTTTGTTGGAACGCCTGTATCCGCCGGTGTTGTGGTGGGAAAGACCTACCTATACGAACGGTTTGTGCCAGAGATTTCCGCTCTTGCAGTTGGGAACCCTGTAGAAGATGCTACCCATTATGCCATTGCGCGAGATACTGCGCAAAAGGAACTTGAGGGACTCCGCCGCTATTTTGCGGAAGCCAATGACCCGGAAAAAGCAGCTATCTTTGCCGCTCATTTGGAAATTCTGGCAGACGAGACCATGGACGAGGAAATTCGGAATGGTATCTCGGAAGGGGAAAACAGTGGCTCCTGGATTATCCATTCGGTATATGAGCAGTACGCAAGAATATTTGAGCAATTAGACGATCCTCTCATTCGAGAACGGGCCGTAGATCTGCGGGATGTATGCGCACGCTTGCTGCGCTGCTGGGAGGGGCTTCCAGAAAGGAACCTCTCCGATCTTCCGGAGCCAGTTATCATTGCAACACACGACCTGGTCCCCTCGGACACAGCAACATTAGATCGCAAGAATGTGTTGGGGATAATTACGGAGGTTGGCGGCAGCACCTCTCACAGTGCCATTATAGCAAGAAGCTATGAGATCCCAGCAGTCTTAGGCGTTAATGCTATTGTCTCCCATCTGGAGGACCGCCAAGAGATTATTCTCGATGCTGTTGACGGCGTAATCTTGACGGAATTCACCGCGGAGGATCTGGCCTGCTATGAAGCAAAGCGAGCAGAGGCTCTGCGTCGTCAAGCTCACACGAAATTATATATTGATCGCGAGCCCGTTACCCCGGACGGCGTTCGAATTGCGGTAGAACTGAATATTGCTGCGGCAGACCACCAGAGCCTTTCCAATGCCAGATATACAGATGGTGTTGGTCTCTTCCGCTCCGAATTCCTGTACATGGGGCGAAATACATTGCCTACGGAAAACGAGCAGTTTCAGGCATACCAGAAGGTCCTGATGACTTACGGGAATCGCCCTGTAATTCTGCGGACACTGGATGTCGGTGGCGACAAACCTATGAACTGCATAGAAATGCCCCATGAAGATAACCCGTTTTTAGGTAACCGAGCACTGCGGCTGTGCTTCCAGAACCCGGAGATGTTCAACACTCAACTTCGGGCAGCCCTACGAGCTTCCGTCTACGGAAATCTGTGGCTTATGTTTCCAATGGTGGCCAGTATGGATGATATCCGGCGGGCTAAGGATTGCGTGCAACGAGCCAAAGCAGAACTGGCTGCAGAAAATGTGCCGTTCAAGGAAGATGTCAAGATTGGCATTATGGTAGAGATCCCGTCTATTGCCTTGATAGCGGATCAAGCGGCCAAAGAAGTGGATTTTGCCAGTATCGGCACAAATGACCTGACCCAATATTCCATGGCGGTGGATCGAGGAAATCCGGAGATTCGTTCCTACTACCAGACATACAACCCCGCCTTGTTTCGGCTTATTGGCTATGTAGTGCGCTCCTTTGCTCAGGAAGGAAAGCCGGTGGGCGTGTGTGGCGAAATGGGTGGTGATCCCTTAGCAGCCACCGTCCTGATGGGACTAGGCATGCGACAGCTGTCTATGGGGGCCGCATCTATAGCAGCGGTCAAGCAGATGATTCTGTCCGTCAGTTGTGCAGAAGCGGCAGAGATTGCGGAGGTCGTCTGCAATTTACCCACCGCTACAGAGGTTAAAAAATATCTTCAGGAACGTATCCGGTTATAAGATTTTAGGCTTGAGCAAAACGCGAGTTTTGTAACACTGTTCTACATCATACAGCGAATCTTTTCGTTTTCTACCGCTATATGCTGTGTTTTCAAGAAATCAAATCAGTGTTTTGTTCATCCCTGATAAGATTTATTGTGTGGAGGTTAAACTATGTACAGTAAGGTCGTTGTTGTGCGTAATCCATCTGGGCTACATGCCCGTCCGGCGTCTGAGTTTGTGTCCAAGGCTAAGAATTTTCAGTCTAAGATTAGTATTCGCCGTCCTGGTGACAGCAGTTTCCTTGGAAACGCAAAGTCCATTATCATTATGCTTTCAATGGGGATTGCTCAGGGTGATGCCGTGGAACTCATGGCTGATGGTCCCGACGAGCGGCAGGCGGTGGAGTCCTTATCTGATTTGATTGAAGAAGGATTTGGGGAAATTTAATTATAAGTCTGGTCTTCTGGCAATAGTTTAATGTGTCCGGCGAATCGTTTGGAGTATCTGAGGAGGATATTTCACCATCTCAAACGCCAAAAACGAATTAAAGCGTTTACAAGCAGCAGCCGCTTTACTGCGCATGAGCATTGGTACACTGCTAACACATCAGGGAAGTTTACTTCTGTATTCAGTTACTGTTTTTAGATGTGTTTCGGGATCTCCGTTCAAGGGAAGGGCTACTTATCCCAACCGGGAGAATAAGCTGTGGTGCACCGCAAACGGGATACGCCTTTCGGGGCCCCGACTGGGTCGTAAGTCAGTAACCGAGAAAGCATCGGAGAGCAAGCAAATCTATCAGGACAGTTGTGAACGAGTGGCAATCGAGGGAGAATTTGGCGTCGTCAAGCGGCGGTACGGGTTGGACAGGATCATGTGCCGCTTGCCAGACACATCCATGACCTCCATTGCCATGGGTTTCTTTGCTGCAAATATGGAGCGCAAGCTGCGTCTCCTTTTTGCGCCTCTGAATGAATGGTCGCTGGACTACGATTTTGATCTAGGCGAATTCATCCTTTTTCCGGTTGTTGATGAAATAGCAGTCATTCAGTAGGCCCTAAGTACATCTATCACACCGTAACGGCAAGCGCAAATTCCAACGGTGCGAATGCGTTTGAGAATTGTCGAGAGCGATAAAACCGAGACAGCTTCCAACAAATCTTCCGGCAGACGGGATAAATCGACCTAAAACAAGGCAAACCCGGATAACACAGGATGAAAAAGGAAAACCCCGAACCCCTTGCACAACAAGGGATTCGGGGAAATATCCTAACATGAATGGGTACTTATCAACAATCAGTAGGGGTTTTTGGTAAGGATGAGGTCACCAGTTCAAATCTGGTCAGCAGCTCCACAGAAAAGCCTTGAAACCATTATGGTTTCGAGGTTTTTTCTTTTTTTAAGTCGAACCTCAAGTACCATAGATTTGCGGGGTTGCTAAACATCATGCTAAACGAAAAAGTGTTTGCATCGTATGCTGTCTTATGCAGAGACTTTTAATAGCTGCATGAGCTTGGCAGAGAGGTCAGGATTTTCCTGAATCAGTTTTAGAATTTCGGCTGCGTCAAGAGATGCTGGCTTCTCATTTGATTTTGCAGGAGTTGGATAAAAACTTGATTCAACCATCGATGCAAGCTGTTGCTTCTCTACTTCAAGTGCTTCATTGTAATGATGCATAAGTACTTCCGGGGATTGTCCAGCGTTAGCAGCCACAAGTTGGTAATTGTTTTTAGTCAGTCTGATTTTGTGCATTTGTCCTGACTTACGTAAACCCTGAAGATCAATTTGGTCCGTAATATTCATTGCGCTTTGCCATTCTTTGAAGGACTTGCAGAGATTATTTGGGTCAATGGGACGTCCATCTGGCTGGCAAATCAGCAGTCCATTATCTTGATATTCAGAACCGAGAGATTCTTTCGCTCTGTTGATTTCCGCAATGCGCTCTTTGATTTCTTGAACTAATGGGCTTGTCAGGTATTGCTTTCTCAAACTGCCTTCTGTTTTTGGAATTTTTAAGACAAGGTGGCTTTTAGCGTTAGAAAACTGTTTCGGAAAAACTTTAGCAATCTTTTCTCTGGAGAGATTTTTGAGGGCCTCGTCAGAAACACGTTCAAGAATTTGGGAGATCCACATGCTGCCTTCGTCAAGGTTGATTGAGTGAATGTCAATAGCAACAATCTCGCCCGCTCTAAGTGAACATACAAAGGCCAGATGAAGCGAGAGATGGAGGATGGGATCATCTTGAATCTGATCGAGAATTTTTGAAATATACTCAGAAGACCAGGCTTTACGCCTCTTGTAGTGTTCGGATGGACCTTTGGTATTGGGAATTTCTGCGATGTAGTTCCATCGTTTTGCTGTTTCAAAGCCAAGTGTAAGAATGTTATAGCATTTTTTTACGGTTCCAGAACTCAGTGTTGGAATTTCCGAAGTGTGTTTGCCATAACTCTTGCTTCCACGGCAAGGCTTCTGAAAAAGATGGTCGATAAAGCCGTCAATGGCGCTGCTGGTAATAGAACTCATGACCCAATCACCAAAATAGGGGTATATGTGCGTCTCCAGATTTTGACGATAGCTGTCATAGGTTTTAGGTGAGAAGTTCTTCTTTCTTGCGTGTATTGGAAGAAACCGCTCCATAAATTCTCGATAGGTCTTGCTCATATTGTCTTCGCTTTCAGGGGACGGAGTATCGGGAGTAGCTACTGCATTTTCAGCAGCGATTTTTTGAGCTACCTTTTCAACGGCTTTTTTTCTACGATACTCGGATGCTTCATGCGTAATATCAGATGCCCTGTTTTGAGATTGAAGATAGTCAATATAGGCTTTGCGCTGAATTGCTTCCAATTCAGAAGAGTAGGATTCCCATTGCTGCTTACGTTTTCCGTCAGCTGCTTTGTAAGTATAGACGACATTGTGCGATGTTCCGCGTATTGTATATGTTGCCATAACGGTTCCTTTCTTGTTCGTTGCTCTATGATTGATCTAACGCATTGAACCAAGAATCGAATGATTCTTTATGAATGCGCAGGCACCGTTTGCCAAGTCGAATGACCTTAAAATCTGTTGTATGTTCGCAAAGATAGTAGGTCTTGCGTAGACTGACACCAAGAATTTTTGAGATCTGCTCGACGGTGTAGGTGCGTTGAACATTGTTGCTGCAATTTTGGTCAGACAAAATAATACCTCCTTGCAGCTTGGAAACCGCTATAGTTTGTAGTGAATACCTCCTTCCCTAATTGTTTAGCAGGGTAGGCATATTATACTCTCCACAACAACGATTGCCAAGCATAATTTTATTGAAAGTCAATTCGCTTTTCGGACCATTTCCTACGCCCTCGCTTCAGGCCGCGTATTTGCAGGCTGCCGCTGTGCGGCACTTCCCCGGCAGGTACGCAAAGGCATACTGTCAGCCGGTCCTGTATAACTTCCGGACGAATCTATGCAGCCCTCCTTATCTCTGAGGGCGATTTCAAGGTGCGGAGCGGATGGCTTTTACCATTCATAAAATAAATACAAGACTCTGTCAGTATTTTTTGCATACATCTCAAAAAATCTAAATATAGTATTTGCGTATTGACTTATACAATATATTGTGCTACACTTTGCCTGTAAATGAGTTTGCACAATTTCCCCTGCTTGGGGCATGGGTCGATTGGCCTGTGTGTGGAGCGATCCACCTGTGCACGTTGTCAGGTTTGTACGTTTATGTCAGTAGTATTGCTGCGCCATGAGAGGCCGGCTGCTGCTGGCTTTTTATTTTACGGGGTAGTAACACCCCAATGCCGCGGGAATGACGAGTGTTTGCTGTCAGGCAAACACACTGGATTTTACCAGAATCGTTGTTCCCGCTTTTTTTGCGCCCAAATGCCGAAAGGCTTTGAGGATATATCATCAAGAAAGGTGGAAACAAGAAATGAAATTCAGACGAAAATGGAAACCCGGAGGGCATCCCAGACGTTCCTCCCGACCGTATCACAGGTACAGAGAGAAGCGGCTTTTGAATAAGCCGCGCATCGGATATGAAGCCGAGGAGGAATGTATCTATGGAAAACGCAGCGTGTTACGCTCCGCAAATTCTTGTCAGCACAGAAGATCTGCCGCGTGAACAATGGCTGGAATACCGGCGCAAGGGCATCGGCGGAAGTGACGCCGCTGCCGTTCTCGGAATTTCACCATTCCGTACCGGACGGGATCTCTACTATGACAAGCTGAATATCGTCACGGCAGACGATGCCGAAAACTGGGTCCAGTTGGAGGTTGGAACTCTGCTGGAACCGTTGGTTGCCAAGATCTTCGCTCATAAGACGGGCTATAAGATCTACCGCCGGCCATTCATGTTCCAGCACCCGCTGTATCCCTGGATGCTGGCGGATCTGGATTATATGGTGGAACTGCCGGACGGTACAACAGCCATCCTTGAGATCAAAACCACGAATTATAACGCCAAGGATAACTGGTGGTACAACGGCGAGGAAATCGTTCCTATCTACTACGAATCGCAGGGGCGGCACTACATGGCGGTCATGAACATTGACCGGGTCTACTTCTGCTGCCTTTACGGAAATTCGGAAGACGAGGCGATGATCCGTCGTATCGACCGTGACATGGCCTATGAAGAAGAACTGATTGCTTTGGAACGGGACTTCTGGGAGAATCATGTCCTCACAAAAACGCCGCCTCCCTATGTGGAAGCGGATGGTGACCTGATCCTCGAAAGCCTGCGGCGAAAGCTGGGGCCTGCGGACAAGGACGCGCCGCCTGTGCTGTTGGGACAGACGCAGTTTGGACAGTTGTCCATGCTTCTCTCCCTGCAAGAGCAGAAAAAGGCGCTGTCGGCTGATGTGAGCAAGCTGGACAAGGACATCAAACGGTTGAAGGGTATGCTCATCGAGAAAATGGGCACGAGCTGTACCGCCGTGTATAACGGTCTTGCGGAGAGCTACACCATAACCTACAATCCGGTACGCTCCGCAGGCATATCAAAGGATGCCCTGGAACGGCTGAAGGACGAACACCCTGACATTTACGATCAGTATGTCACGGTGTCTGAATGGCGAAGATTCCATGTGAAAAAAGCTGCTTTGCAGGCAGCGTGAAAAGAAACGGAGGTGATGTGCTGTGAGCATTGTTGCAGCACTGGACAAGGTACTGTTTTTCAATGCGTCCAGCAAATATTCTGTTCTTCGGATGAAAACGGAGGACAGCAGCGTACCCACAGAAGCCCGGAGCCCCTATCGCTATCACGACCACCTGATCCGCTTTACCGCCGTCGGCATCGAATTGCCGCAGACGGATACGGTGAAGATCGAGATGGATGGAGAGTGGAAGGACGGAAAATACGGGCTTCAGCTTCAGGTCGATCATTGGCAGGAGATCGTGCCGCCCACATTGGAGGGCGTCCGCAATTATCTTGCCTCCGGTCTGCTGAAGGGCATCGGAGAAAAGACCGCCGACGCGATCATTGAAAAGTTTGGTGTCAATGCTCTGGAGATTCTGGAACATCAGCCAGACCGGCTTCTTGAGATTCGCGGTATTACAAAGGAACGGCTTGCGGAGATCAAGGACGCCTATGCGGAAACCAGCCGGATGCGTGTCCTGATGACCCTGCTGGCCCCGTTCAAGGTCACGCCGACGACCGCGCAGAAGATTTATCAGCATTTCGGGCCTGCCTGTGCGGACATCGTGAGACAGAGTCCCTTCAATCTCTGCCAGGTGCCGGGATTCGGTTTTAAGCGTATTGACGCCATCGTGCAAAAATCCGGTGGAGATCTGCGTGATCCGAAGCGCGTCCACGGTGCGCTCTTTTATGCGCTGGAGGACGCACGGACAAAGGACGGGCATCTCTATCTGGAGGCGGAGGCCTTGCTCAAAGCGGCTATGCAACTGCTCAATGAGCGGATACCCCTCCCACAGATGCGCGTCCCCATGAGCCAGGTCGAACAGGAGCTGTCTGCCATGATCCGGCAGGATGAGGTGGTATCGAACCACGGCAATGTGTATCTGCCCAAGCAATTCCTGCAGGAGAGCGAAACCGCACAAAAAGCGGTAGAGCTGTTTCTGGCAAAGCCGACAGTGGTGGACATCACGCAGCCGTTGGAGCAAGTAAAGCGTAGCTTAGGGCTCAACCTGTCCAAGCGCCAGTCAGAAGGCGTGGAGATGGTGTTCCGGCATAACCTGTCCATCATCACAGGCGGCCCCGGCACCGGCAAGACCACGGTTCTGAAAACGGTGATCGAAGTGTACCGTCAACTCTATCCGCGGCAGAAGATCGTACTCGGAGCGCCCACAGGTAAGGCGAGTCGGCGTATGGCGGAGGCAACGGGGATCGATGAAGCACAGACGCTCCACAGCATTCTGGGACTTCACGGTGATTCGGAATCCAAGAAAGACCGAGAACGGAAACCGCTGGAGGCAGGGCTTCTGATCGTGGACGAGACTTCCATGGTCGATATGTGGCTGATCCACCAGCTCTTTTCACGCTTGCGCCCCGGCACCAAAGTCCTTTTGGTCGGTGATGCAGACCAGTTAGAGAGTGTGGGCGCCGGTGATGTATTTCACGAGCTGATCGGCTCCGGCGTCGTGCCAGTCACGGTGCTGGACGAGATCTTCCGTCAGGCACAGGATAGCCTGATCGCCCACAATGCCCGTTTTATCAACGAGGGCAAAACGGCGCTCTACTATGGTGAGGACTTTGCCTTTCATAAGGCAGAGAGCCAGGAGGAGACTGCCGGCATCATCCGTGAGCTTTACCGGGAGCAGATCGCCGCAAAAGGAATCGAGCAGGTGGAAATTTTATCGCCGTTCCGCTCTGAGGGCGAGGCATCGGTCAACAGCCTGAATGAAGCTATCCGCGAGGAGATCAACCCCGCATCGCCGGAGACGCCGGAGATCGTGTACGCCGGAAAGATATTCCGCCTCAATGACCGCGTGATGCAGATGCGGAATAATTACGACATCAAGCTGTATAACCGCTCCGGCAAGCAGGTCGGCGAGGGTGTTTTCAACGGTGACATCGGTACCATCCGCAAAATCAGCGGCACCAATGTCGTGATCGAGTTTGACGGCCGCTATATGGATTGCCCGCAGGTACTTCTGGATGATTTGGAGCTGTCCTATGCCATTACGATCCACAAATCCATGGGCTCAGAGTATGATACGGTCATCATTCCGCTGTTGACAGCCCACAATATTCTTTTAACGAGGAATCTTCTCTACACGGCAATCACGCGCGCCAAGCGCCGCGTGCTGCTGGTGGGTGAAAAAAGGGCGCTGTATATGGCGATCCATCGGAGCCGAAAAGGAAAACGCAATACCATGCTGGGCGAACGCATCGCCCTCTACTATAAGGCAGTCACGCTCAAGGCTCTCCGTAACGAAGAGGGCGAGGGATGGCAGCGTGCCAGTTAATGTGAGATGAATGTGCAAAAAAACGCACAGTCATCTCTTATTTATTTTATGAAGGGAGTATCAAACCATGTCCAGAGAAAGAATCATGCTGACCCAGGCGATCCCCGCCGTACAGCAGCTTCGCAGGGTGCAGGGCTTTGACCCGCTGCGCTTTCTGAAAAGAAATGCCAGTGGCGGAATCGAACTGGAGCCGCGCTATCAGCGGCTCTGGTTCCGATTGGCCTGCCCCGATGGAAAAATGCTGCTGAACCGGCTGCGGATCACAGACCAAATCGCCGTTTATGAGGCGCAGGTATTTCTGTCCAGAGAGGATAACCAGCCAATCGCCAATTTCACCGCGGCGGTGGAAAAGGCGCAGGCTCCCGCCGGACGCTATGTGCAGGCCGCGCAGGACGCGGCGCTGAAAACGGCGCTGGATAATGCAGGCTTCGGCATCCAGCTTTGTGAGATCAACCCCTCTGCGGCGGTAGATGCACAGGCCGATGGAAAACAGGAAGTCGCAACGGGCGCTGTAAATCGTCAGGAGACTGCTCCGGCGGCAAATAGAGCCACAGCGCCGCAGCGAGAAGATACTATCGGCGAAAGTCATCCGGTACAGGCAGTGCCTACACCGCAGAAGGTTCAACCGCAGGAGGCGGCAAAGACGCCCAACGTAAATCAGCAGGTGGCAGTCCCCACCCAGCAGACGGAAAGCGTTTCAGACGCCATGAGTCTGCTGCAGGCGTTAAGCGGCGGAACTGCGGCTTCTGAGCCTGATCCGGTTATGCCCCAAAAGGCGCAGGAGGTTCCTTCGGAACCGGCGGAGCCTGCTGTCACGGAGCGGACTGAAACAGCGCAGACGGTAAAGTCTGTTGTGGTCGATATGCCGGCAGCGGCATCGACAGCGGCTGCACCGAAATATTCGGACGATATGACGGTGGACGAGATCCTTTCGCTGATGACGGAAGAGGAAGCTGCGGAGCTGGTCGTGACTACCGGCGTCAATAAGGGCTGGACGATGGCACAGGTTTCTGAGCAGCGTCCCTCCAGCCTGAAATATTACGCCTATCTCTGTGAGGACTGCGGCAATATTGTGAAAGCCGCCGCCATGCTTCTGATGGGCGGTTCGCAGCAGTTAAAGGCAAGCTGACCGCTTTCCATCCGTAAATTTCGCGTCTTGGGAGGGATGCTGGTTTGCATTACGGGAAAAAGCATGATCTCCCCTTTGGTATTATGGATGTGGCCGGGCTCCTCCGCCTGAATATCAGGCGGAGGGCTCCCGGTCAGGTGTACGTGGATTGTCCCATCTGCGGTGACCGCCGGGGGAAAATGAATTTGAACACGGAAAAAGACCTGTGGCGCTGTAACTACTGCGGTGAAGGCGGCGGAATGCTGTCCCTTTACGCAAAGGTGTATGGCGTCAGCAATTCTGACGCTTATCGGGAGATCTGCGACGCTTTGGCGGTAAACGGTTTTTCGCCGGACTATACCGTTCCAGAGAAGACGACGCCTGCGGAGGCCGAGCAGTCTGACGCAGCTTCTGTCCAGGAAGTGCATCAGACCCTCTCCATGCTGCTGTCCATGCTGACACTCATCCCGGCGCACCGCGAGCACCTCCGGTCTGTGCGGGGGCTGTCCGACGATGAGATCACACGCTTTGGCTTCAAGAGTACGCCGCCCCCCTTCCTGTGCCGTTCCCTGACCAATCGGTTGGTCAAGGCGGGCTGCAGGGTGCAGGGTGTTCCCGGCTTCTATGTGGATGATAACGGCTGCTGGACGGTCAAATTCCACCAGCGGACATCAGGCATCATCATTCCCATCTTCGGTGTAGACGGTCTGATCCACGGCGCGCAGATCCGGTTGGATCACCCGCTCAAGGATAAGGACGATCCACCGGAGAAAACGGGCGTGAAATATCTGACGCTGTCCTCCACGGGAAAGCGCATGGGAACGACCTCGGGGAGCCCCATTCACTTTGTGGGCGACCCCTGCTCCCGCGTTGTATATGTGACGGAAGGCTGCCTCAAGGCGGATGTCGCTCACGCGCTGATGCACAGGACCTTTGTTGCCACACTGGGCGTTAACAATACCGCCAAGCTGGATGGACTGTTTGCGTTCCTGCACCGAAACGGAACGGAGGAGATCATCGAGGCGGAGGACATGGATAAATACAGCAATGAAATGGTGGAGAAAGGCGCATCGAAGATTTATGCGCTGGCGGCTAGGCACGGGATGCGCTGCCGCAGGCTCACATGGAATCCCAATTACAAGGGCATTGATGACTGGCAGCTTGCGCTGCGCCGGAAAGAACAGAAAATGAAGGAGGATCCAGGAATGACATTTAAGGAGCAATATCTTAATGGCCTATGCGGGCTGGAAATGCTGGAAACCTGTACGAAAAAATGGCATGCGATGAAGGTGGACAGTATTTCCCTGCGGGACTATCTGGGGCTGACGGAGCAGGAATACGATGCGTACTTACAGACTGACCCCGGCGTTTCTTTTCAGGAGCTGCTGGACAGTCAGCGTAAAACGCAGCGGTTTCGTGTTTATCAGCTGGATCTGGAGCATGGCGAGACGCGCGCATTCGCCTTTGGCGGCATTGACGCGCTGCAAAAGGCTGGCTTTCAGCAGCCCCCGGCGGCGGAATACACACTCGTTTATGACGGTGAGCTGATCTGCCCCGTCGGGCAAGATGAACGTGATATTCTGGAGCGCATTTTTGCACGCTATAATCAGGCGCTTCCCCCGGACTATCACGGCCGCAGCATCGCGCCCTCCGATGTGCTGGAATTGTATGATGAAAGCGAGCGCAGATATTTTTACTGTGATATGGCCGGATTTGTGCAGGTGAAATTTTCACCCGCGCTGGCAAAGAAGGCATGAGTATGCTGCGATGGAGAAACAAAGAAAGGAATCTCTTGAAGCGGTATTACAGCTTTGCGGAAATTTAGGCGCAGAGATACGGTATCATCCGGAACACCGTTATTTCACAGCTATGGTCTGGACTGGCTGGGATACGCCCTGCGGAATGGGTGAGGCCCTTGCCATCCAACAGGAAATTCAAAGAACGGCTGCTCAGTATCCGACTGTTGTGTGCTACTGCTTCGACCCATTCAGCACACTGGTCTACACGGTCTGAGCCAAGTATGTAAAAAGGACGCCTTGTGCCATTGGCACAGGAGCGTCCTTTTCAAAATTTTATTTAGGAGGAATGTACGAATGGGCGCTTTTTCAAATGTGGATTACGAGCTTCAAAATAATGAGGCTGCCGTTTCCAACGCCTTTATGGAAGATGATGATATGGATATGCCGCAGACGGTCCCCGCGGAGCCGACAACAGGCAGTTTCCCGCCGGACACAGAACTGGCTCCGGCCACAGCGGTCAGCGAACCGTCGGCCGTCTCCGACAACCAAAGTGAGGACGAGGCCCGCCGTGCGCACGAAGCGGCTGAAGCCAAGCGCAAGGCAGAATGGGACGCCAGGCAGGCAGAAAAGCAGCGGGCGGAACAGGCTGCATTGGAAAAGTTGGATGCCATGAGCCCGGCTGAACTGCTCAAGGCTGCCGCAAAGCGCGTGTCCGCAGATACGGAAAAGCTGACACGGCGCAACATGAAAGAAAGCGTTTCCGAGTTTATCCAGACCAAGTGCATTGATGACCTCGATTTTGCACGGCTTACCATGCACCCGCGCAAGAGCATGATCCACTGCTTCCAGTATATCAGCCGAAAGTCATGGGACTATGTGCAGGATGAGTTGAAAGCGAACGGCGTTCAGCCGGGCCCCGGCCAGCAGGGATACGGCTGCGATATTCCCGACGATCTCTGCTATCAGTGGGCGGAGGACTATTTCCGTGACCCCGATGCCAAGGAGGATCGGGGTGATGAAGAGGAGTTTGTTCCGCAGCCCTATCGCGGGAAAACAGCTTCCAAGTCTGTTTCCAAGAAGAAAAAGGAAGAAAAGAAAAAAGAACCGGAGAAAAAGGAACTGCCGAAAAAAGCGGAAGCCGACGATGGGCAGATCTCGCTGGGAGACCTCTCCTCCTTTGGGGAGGTAGCCTGATGTATGCTTATAAAGGCTTTGAGCCAGATCTCTCCTGCCGTGGCTATCGGTTCGTCATGGGAAAGAATGTCACCCCGGAGGCAAACTGCGCCAGCAACGGTTTTCACTGTGCGGAGAATCCGCTGGATTGTCTCACCTATTACAGCGATATGGATCGCTCCATTTACTGCTTGGTGCAGCCCGGCGGGGATATTGACGAGGACGATCGTGACTCCAAAATTGCCTGCACAGAGCTGACGATCCTGCGGCAGCTGACGAGGAAAGAATTCTTTCTTCATGCACTTGCCTACATGGTGGATCACCCAGGCCGCAAGGTAAGCGGCAAGGTACAGCGTGAGCACGGCGTTAGCCGCAACGGCTATGCCATCGTTCGAGGCAAGACACCCGCTGCGTGTGGAAAACTGGGCGATATTCTCGCATTTGCCAGAGAGCGGCGTGAAACCGAAGTAATCTGTCAGATTGCTGTTGCCGAAGTAGATGGAGAAAAAATCCAGCCCGGAGTATGGTATGACATTGATTTTGTGAAAAGAGAGGCGGTGCAGAAATGAAAAAGGACAGCCTGTTGAAAATGAAGGATCTGCCTGCGACTGAAGAAATGCTTGCGGTGGCCCGCGAGGATGTCCCGGTCAAGGTCGGTTCGGGCTGGAACACTTCCTATCGATGCCGATACAGCGGTTTTGCACGAAGTTCGGTGGAGGGCGGCATTTTGAAAGTCACCCTGTATGACCCGGATGCAATGCGCCTTGGTGGGACGCTGCCGGTCTATGAGATTTTCATGGAGAAAGAAAAGCAGCAGTTTCTCACCTATGACCGTGCCCATGACAAATGGCGGACGGCAAAGATCGACTACTTGGAATGGCAGGCGAAGGGATCCAATAACGTATGGATCAGCGCCGTGGATGATGCGCAGATCCGGCAATATCTGGTGTCGGATGAAAAAAACGTATATCGGGCTATTCTGAAATTTCAGCGCGCCGTTCGTGATGCTGAACTGGAACGTCGGCATAGAAAGGAAACCGATCCGTGGGACGCGGAGCTCTCTCAGACGCCGCCGCTGCCGAAAGACTGGGAACGGTGGGTCAATAAGGTGGGTATTCAGGAAAACTACATCTTCTATGATTACCGCAAGGGCGGGGCAAGGTACGGCTACTGCACCTATTGTGAAAAGGAAGTCGCACTGAAACAGCGGCCCTATCATAACGCGGTGGGAAAGTGCCCGAGATGCCGTCATAAGATCACGTTCAAGGCGAAAGGGAAAATAACGGACTATCTGCACTCCCCAACAGAATGCGCATATCTGGCGCAGAAGTGCGGAGACGGGTTTGTGGTTCGCCAATTTCAGGTGAGCAGGCAGTACCGGAAAGAAGAGAACACCATCACATCGAAAACCTCCAGCTTTGAGAAGCAGCGTATTTTCTACCGTGCGGATCTGTCTTCACATTCGTATTACTGGGGCTGGTACAAACAGCGCCGCACCCGATGGGTGGAGGGCATCGATGAGTTCGTCTACACGGGTATGGGCTATTCCTACAACGAGTATTGTTATCAGCCGGGGAGCATCTATGGAAAAACGCTTTCCAGCATTGCCCCACTTCTTGCAAGAACCGGATTGAGGGAGTATGTGAGACTTTGCCGGGGCTGTGTAAGCCCCAACTGGTACCTGTTTGCATGGGGGAGGTTTCCACGCGTTGAGCAGATCTGCAAAGCCAATCTTCCGCGGCTGACCACGGAGTGCTTGGAAGATTTCGGAGCCGTAAAAAGCTGTATTCGGCAGGAGTCCGAAACCAGTCTTGTCAAGGCATTGGCGCTTGATACGAACCGGCTTTCGCGGCTCCGGGCGCTCAACGGCGGCACCATTATGCTCGACTGGCTGCAGCGGGAGAAATGCAGCGGCAGAATCATCCCGGATCATGTGCTGCACTGGCTGGAGCAGGAGAAGATCCATGTTTCCGATATCGACTTCATTCTGGATCGAATGTCGGAGCAGCAGGTCTGCAACTATCTTCAGCGTCAGAAAAGCGGCACACGGGATTCCCTGCGGCAGATTATTTTCACATGGCGGGATTACCTTTCCATGGCGGACAAGCTGGGAATCAACACCCATGATGAGATCGTGTACCGCGTCAAGCTGCTGCGCCAGCGTCACGATGAACTGGTGGAGCAGCTGCGGAAAAGAGAACGGGACATGGAAGCTGCCGCAACAGCAAGAAAGTATCGGAAAATTGCAGGCATCTGCCGCTTGATCAAACCGAAATACGAATACACCGGAGAGATGTATTCCATCGTTGTTCCGTCAGGTGTACGCGATATTATGCGCGAGGGCGATGCGCTTTCCCACTGTGTCGGCAAGTCAGACCGTTATTGGGAGCGCATCGAACAGCAGGAGGCATATATCCTGTTCCTGCGCAAGACCGCAGAGATCGACAAGCCGTACTACACCCTTGAGGTGGAGCCAAACGGCACGATACGGCAGAAACGGACCTACTTTGACCGACAGAACGATGACCTCAAGGACGCGGAGAAATTCCTGAAGGAATGGCAGAAGGTTGTCTCCGAGCGCTTGACAGAGAGCGACCGGGAAAAAGCGGAAAAGAGCAAGGTTCTTCGCCTGCAGGAATTCGAGCAGCTGCGGCAGGATGACATTCGTATCCATACCGGCGACCTTGCCGGTCAGCGGCTGGTGGATGTTCTGGTGTCGGATCTCATGGAAACCGCGGCCTAAGCCGCAATACAACACATTTGAACGAAAGAAAGGAAACTATACAGAAAATGAAAAACGGATTTACGATCACGCAGCGCAATGCTGTGGTGGAACAGCATCTTTGGTGCATTGACACGGTCATGGCGCAGTACGCCGCGTTTATGCAGACAGAACCCGTAGACCCCGATGATGTGTACCAGTCTTTGGCGGTACGCCTGATCCGGGCAGTCAACAGCTACGATCCCCGTAAAGGGTATATGGAGGAGTACATCCTCTCTCAGCTCAAGCGGGAGATGGTTCGTATCCGGAGTACGCAGGCTGTCTATGGATTGACGCAGGCGCCGGCCAATATTGGCAGCACCATTGTTCCGCTCACGATTGCGGCACAGCGGGAATCGTACTGGGAAACCTATATTGCTGTATAAAAGGAGTCATGTGAAAATGAAACAGTTGGGAAACCTCGCGGTTATTTGTGCCCAACGCCCGGAGCTGCTGATGCAGCTCCGGAGCGGTCTGGTCTTGGTACAGGCAAAAAACCGTGCGGCGATGGAGGCTGCATGGAACGATGACGCACGGATCGAAAAGATGATCTATGAACTGAACTTCGGAGCATTCTCCAAGGAAAGGCTGGTGTAAGGAATGGAGCACAGCAAGCAGCAGAGAATACGGGAATTGACCGACCGGCTGAACCGCTGCCGTTATGAATACTACAATCTCAACGCGCCGTCTCTGACGGATGCCGAATATGACGCGCTTTTTGATGAATTGAGCGCGCTGGAAAAGGAAACGGGATTTAATCTGACCAACTCCCCCACACAGACCGTTGGCTGTTATCCCGCTGTCAGCACCTTGGAGAAAACGACGCATAAGATCCCGCTGCTGTCCTTGGATAAGACCAAGAGCAGTACGGAACTGCTGCGTTTTGCGGGAGAACAGATGGTCATGCTGATGCTCAAGCTGGACGGTCTGACGGTGAAGCTGACCTATGAAAAGGGCCTTCTGATGGAGGCTGCTACCCGTGGTGACGGAGATACCGGCGAAAACATCACCCACAATGTAATGGGGATCTCCGGCATCCCGGACAAGATTTCATATAAGGAACGATTGGTTGTTACCGGTGAGGCATTTATCCGTCCCAGCGATTTTGAGGCGTTAAAGGACACGCTGCGGGACGGGAATGGCGAACCTTATAAAAACGGGCGCAATCTGGCTGCCGGCTCTGTCCGCCTGCTGGACTGCGGCGCCTGCAAGGATCGCCGTGTGACCTTTATGGCGTTCAACGTGCTGGAGGGCTTTGAAGAATATCCCTGGAAGTCGCAGCGGCTTCGGGCCATCGAACAGCTTGGCTTCCCCGTCTGCAAATACTTAGCGAGCAAGCAGGCGTTGACGCAGTTTGATATGGACGCCGGTATCCGGCACCTGCGGAAATACGCGCAGGAAAACGACATCCCCATTGACGGCATCGTGGTCACCTACAACGATGCCGCCTACGCAAAATCCTGCGGCCGGACCGGGCATCACTATAAGGACGGATTGGCGTTCAAATTTGAGGACGACACCTATGAAACCGTCCTGCGTTCGATTGAATGGACGCCCAGCCGCACAGGGGAAATCACGCCGGTGGCGGTCTTTGACACGGTGGAGATCGACGGCTGCGCGGTATCCAGAGCGAGCCTCCACAACCTCTCTTTCATTGAGAATTTGGAGCTGGCACCGGGCTGCCGCATCAAGGTGAGCAAGCGGAACCAGATCATTCCCCATGTGGAGGAAAATCTGGATCGGGACTGCTACGCCAGAGAGAAGGTCGTTCCTGCCAGATGCCCGTGCTGCGGACAGCCTACCCGTATCCATACGACCAAAAACACTGTGAACGGGGAGGAAAAGGTCACGGCGGCCCTGTTCTGCGATAATGAGCAGTGCGAAACGCGGAAGCTGCGTAAGTTCGTCCACTTTGCAAGCCAGAAGGCGATGAATATCGTGGGATTGTCTGAAGCAATTCTGGAAAAATTCATTGGAAAAGGCTGGCTCCACTCCTATATGGACATCTTCTTTTTGGACAAACACAGGTCGGAGATCGTTCAGATGGAGGGCTTTGGGGTGAGATCCTGGCAAAATCTTTGGGACGCCATCCAGCACAGCCGCATTACCACCTTTGAGCAGTATCTGACTGCTATGGATATCCCCATGGTAGGCAGCACCGCCAGCAAGGCCATCTGCCAAAGGTTCCGCGGAAATCTTTCGGAATTTGAAACGGCTGTATGCATGGGCTTTGATTTTACACAGCTCCCGGACTTCGGAGAAACGCTGCACAGGAATATCCATCAATGGTTCCGCAGCGAGGAAAACTGGACGGTCTGGACGGAGCTTCGGCTGCTGGTGTGCATTAAGACCTATCAGCCGCCTGCGGTCGGCACCGATATGAGCAATCCCTTTGTCGGCAAGACCCTTGTGGTGACCGGCAAAGTAGAGCCATACACCCGCGATGGGATCAACGAAAAAATTGAATCTCTGGGCGCTCATGCCGGCAGCTCGGTAAGCAGCAAGACGGATTATCTGATCTGCGGCGAGAACGCCGGGAGTAAGCTGGAAAAGGCACAGGCGCTTGGGGTCAAGATCCTGTCACCCGACGAGTTCTTCCGCATGGCTGGAGAAAGTGCGTAAAGAAATGAGGGAGGGCATTTTGACCTCTCAATATGGGTAACAACTGATACGGGGAATATCATATAGTAAATCTCCACGATTTGAGGTGTGCTTGGGTATTTCAGATCTTTTGCGAGCACTACAAGCTATTCAATTATGTTACATTTTTTCTGGATATTTGTTTTATATTACGAAAAGGAGCACTATTATCATTCTGTTTGTAAATATGAGAAAAGGAGGGATTCATAATTTTATCGCAAAACATGGTGTATAATATAGCTCCTAAATGCTTACAAAAAGACTTTTGCAACTACAATGTGAGGATATTTAATGGAGGATGGTTTTATGAAAAATGGAAATGTCAAGAAATGTGCAGTCGGGAAATACCCAAAATCTGAAAAGCATGGTAATACAGCGCAGTTTTCCGAAGTGGAGCGTAGCGGAACGCAGGAAAACTGCGGCGGCATCGGATCAGGCTGCCGTCTGCGCCTGCGCCCACTCCCGGTACTTCGCAGGCGGCAGTCCCAGCGGGTTGCGCGTATAGATCCTAACGCGGTTGTAGTAGATAAAAACATAGCGGAAAATGATCGTTTTGACCTGTTCTCTCGGTAGCTTGTATGCCGCAATCTGGTAGATCTTCTCTTTTTTGAGCGTGGCGAAAAAGCTCTCCATCCGTGCGTTGTCGAAGCAATGTCCGGTGCCGCTGAGGCTTTGTATCATGCCGCAGCGAGACAGCTCGGAACGAAAGGCTAAGCTGGTGTATTGACTGCCGCGATCCGAGTGGAACACCGCTCCGCTCAGACTCGGATAGAGCCGCTCCAACTGCCGTACCGTATCAATGCACAGCTCCTTCTTCATATTGTCCCGCATCTCGAGCGCGACGATTTCGCCGCTGAAGCAGTCCATGACCGGAGACACATACAGCTTGCCGTCCGCACACTGTACCTCGGTAATATCTGTGAGAAACTTCTCCGAAGGGCGCTGGGCACTGAAGTCCCGTTTCAGAATGTTTTCCTGCTCCTGCGCTTCTGTCGTGGCTTTCGTGACTCCATGCGGAATGCGTCTTTTATGGAGCCAGCCATTCTCTTTCATCACGCGATACACTGTCCTCCGGCTGACGTCAACGCCGTCCTGCTCAAGCGCAAGGCAGACGCGATCCACGCCGTAGTTTCGGTTATCCGGATGCTCTTCGAGAATCTTTTTGACCTTTCCCGCAAGAAGCTGACGGCTGCTGTGCCTGCCCCTGTTTCGAAGCCAGCGGTAATAACCGGATTCGCTCAGGCGCAGGACGCGGCACATCTCCTTTGCCGTGTAGACGCCCTTGCGTTCGACTACGAACAGGTATCGTTCACACGCTTTTACTTCTTGCGGTCTTGCGCGAAAAAACCGAGTGCGTCCTTGAGAATATTGTTCGCGGTCCGCAGCTCGGCATTTTCTCGCTCAAGCTCACGGATGCGGATCGTCTGCTCCTCCGCACTCAGCGTCTTCGCGGGCGGCGCGTTTCGGCGTATGCTACGCCAGTCCGCCAGCGTGTAGTACGCAACACCGAGCTGCTGCGCGGCTTTCTTCACGCCGATCTCGTCTGACAGCTTCAGCGCTTCTTCCTTGAATTCTTTGCTGTAATGCTTCATTGCGATTCCCTCCATCTCTGTTCTTTCAGTTTAACAGATTTTTGGGGATTTTGCGACTGTACTTACAGGGTACTACTCCAAAAAGCGATGCACATTGTGTCACTATCCTTATCTTTAGCACTTTTGGTGTCCCTTATGCTTCCTTCCGCAGCTGCTATCCAACAAGAATCCGGTCCTTCCTATATGGCAAAGGTAGCAATCGTTACGAATGTAAATGATAATGGCACCAACCTAAACAATGACGGGGTAGGCACGGACAACACAATATATCAAGATTTACAAGTATCCATCCACACAACTACACAAGCTGAGTTACAACTTGAGGCTATGATTGGCAATAAAGCCGTTACTATCACTGGTGTTCCTGCAGCACGATCAGAAAACATGAAAGCAATCTTTTTCTCTGCATCGTCTTCTACTGCTAAATATGACGTAGTCAATATGGCTTATGTAGACGGAACAGCTACTAGCCTATATTTTAAAAACTACAGCGAAACGATTAACGCAAGCAGCGTGTTAAAAGTTTACCTTAGAGATACTACTAGCAATACACGCGATTACGTCATGATTGAGTGTTTTGACTTTACACTATCTAATTTCAGCAATATTGTTGCAGAGTTGCCCGCAGATGCTCTCATGGGCGCATGGGCTGCAGAAGAATTTTGCCCCGTAAGTACAGAAGAAACTGATAGTCCTACAAGTAGAACTACAAGTAACAACCCCAGGACTATTGAAGAAACTTTCTGGAATCTCGGTTGTGAAGAAACACACTCTATTACCCTTGTTTCAAATGTAACATATTCCAAAATTCCAGCAAATGGTGATGAAGATATAACCTACATTCTAACAGTAACTTCTAAGAGTATTTCTTGCGAGGAGGATCCCACTCATGATAGTAGCAAGGAAAGCGCGCTGTATGTCACAGATCTTGCTCTCAGTCAAGCTTGTGCTCCGTACATCTTTATAACATCCGAGCATATTGATGGAGTTGTTCGCAAAGAGAGCCTATTAGTTGGATCGCTCTCGGCAGACATTGGTGTCAGTTTTGGCCCGCTGAGTATCTCTCTTGGTGTCCCCACATCTGCCGATAGTTGGCGCTATGACATCGATAAAACGGCACAATACTTTGCGAATCCAGACTCTGCTGGAAAATATTGCAGGAGTATTATCACAGAATTGGGCTCCAATCTCATGTTAGCAAAAGTGGGAGATCATTTTACGGTTTCCTGTACGCTGATGGATGGCAGCGGCACCGCTCAAGATCCAGCACTGCACAGAGGAAAGTGGAGTTTTACGTTAGAAAATCGTGGCACTTCCCAATATAGTGATCGGGTTATCCCCCATAACGTGGGTATTTCCGTCTACAAAGTCTAATTAAATATTATATCATTCGTTTTTACAAATTAGGAGGGAGGGCCCTCTCCCTCCTATCGTAACACCGTGTGTACCATTGTTGGCATATGGCATTTTAGCTGGTTATAATTGTGATGGACCCCATTGCTTTCGAATAACGTTTTCTGGCTAAGTGGACCTCCACTACCCAGTCGTCACTTATGCTGGGCATACAGAATGATGCAAATTCTTGCCGGGTATCGTTTGTGCTATACCCATTTGTTAATTGTAAAACATGGTGTTATTGCTGACGGCCTTTGTCGGCCAATCGCCGGCGTTATTTGACGTATAGACGAGCCTGTTCGCCGGGGGAGCCGGAGAAGGCTGTCGCAGCGCCGAGTTTAATTGGCGGTGAAAACGGCGCATGAAAATAATGTTATACTGGGGTCGTGCCACGTCGGTACTACTCTAAAGAAAGAAAACGACATCCCCATTGTAGCACGAGTCAAGGCCACTACACCTCTCATGCTACAGGGAATGTCGTTTCCAAAAGCATGATTAGTATAACGGAATACGCCGTGCTCTACCTGACGGATTCCAAACTGACGCCTCGACACTTCTACAACGGCCTGCTGGAACAACTCGGCCTTGAGACCTGGTTCTACCGGGGCGATGCACGAAAAAAGCTGCATCAGGAGATTGAGATCATGCGTGGCGTATCCAAGCGAAAGCTTGTGGTGATTGTGGATGAGAGGCATCTGCTCTCCAAAGAGATGCTGGAGGAAATCCGGTTTCTGATGAACTACAAGATGGACTCCGAGCACCCGCTGGCTCTCATTCTGGCTGGCCAGACAGAGCTTTGGGACAAATTGAAGATGTAGGCTTACCGGGCCATCCGGCACCGCATTGACATCCAGTGCTTCATGATGCCGTATGACTTCGCTCAAACCAAGGCATACATTGAAAAACAACTGGCCTACGCTGGGCATCCGAATCCCATTTTCTCTGAGGATGCGCTCCAACGAATCTTTGAGTTTTCCTTTGGTGTTCCACGCCTCATTAACCGTGCCTGTACGCAGGCACTGATCTATGCGTACCAGAACCACAGAGCCATTATTGATGACCGCATGGTGCAGATTGTACTGGAGGGCGAAGTAGCTTGAATTTGGGAAGGAGTGGCCATGGGCCACTCCTTATGCTCATTCATTCTGCGACAAATTCCTCGGCGCTCTCCGACACACAACGCCGTTTATTTTACGACAACGAGGCTCGGCGGCTACACATGGATAAGATATAATTATGTTGAATTACACCAATATAAAAGGGAGGTTCACCGCCGTATGAAAAGACGCGCAGTTGTTCTTATAATTATATGCATTGTTGGCCTATGCCTGCATTTTAGCCACCTGATCTGTACAACGGATACCCAAATGCTGCTTTACATAGCAAAAGAAAAAGGAATAGAGACTGTTGACGGGTTAACACTCACTGATATTATTATTTCTGATGATAAGACCAATGCTCTGGTCATTTGTGAGCTTGGACAGCCTTATGTTTCCAGAATTTTCGCTTGGAAATTCAACATAATTGCCTCAAATTTATTTATTCCAAGCCGTGGCTATACGCAAAATGACGAGCCTTGGCCTATCAAAACCTATATTTGGGACTCAAAGTATATTGTTATAATCAATGACCTCTCTGCAAAATCATACAGTGTTATCCTCGATGGACAAAAGAAAGTTGAGAAAATTGAAAATTATCCTACAATTTTGCAATTTCCATTGGCAACGACATCTAATCTTGTTTTTTATGATGAAGATATGAATGTAATGAGCTAAATTGAAGTTCATAGAGAATACACAGCACTATCAGGAATTGGTCACTTAAAAGAAGTTATCCGTTTTTGGGGTAGATGGTATCCGCAGCCACTCAAGAAAACCTGCGGAGCCTTTTTTCAGCAAAAAGCTGGGCAGTGAGAAAATTTCTCGCCGCCCAGTTTTTTTGTTGCTTTTATGCGTATTGCAGCCGTATAGAAGATGTATAGGAGGTACACAGCTATGTTAATTGCAATCGACCATGGAAACAAACAGATCAAAACCGTTCATACGCAGCCGTTCACATCCGGATTGATCCAAGGCGACACGCCGGGGTTCGGAACGGACTGCCTGGCATATCAGGGGAAGTACTATACGCTGACCGACCGGCGTATCCCCTATCGGCGGGATAAGACGGAGGATGAACGCTTTTTCATTCTGACGCTCTTTGCCATTGCCTATGAGATCGAAGCGATGGGACGGTACAGCGATACCCTGATGCGGATTCAACTTGCGGTCGGATTGCCGCCGGCGCATTTCGGTGTGCAGGCCAAGCGGTTTATCAACTATTTTGATGGACGGGGCGCCATTTCATTTCAATTCCGCGGCAAACCGTATGCCGTTTATATTGAAAATACGGCCTGCTTTCCGCAGTCATTTTCCGCGGCCGTTGCGACGGTAAAGAATCTGACTGCCAGCCCGAAGGTGCTGGTGGTGGATATTGGCGGCTTTACAGCGGATTATGTCCGGCTGCGGAACGGCGTTCCGGATATGTCCGCGTGTGACTCTTTGGAAAACGGCGTGATCTTGCTTTATAACCGCGTTCGTGCCAGAGCCAATGCGGAACTGGATGTTCTTTTGGACGAGAGCGAGATCGACTGCATTCTGCGCGGAGAGCACCGTGATGTGGCACCGGAGGTCGTGGAGCTGGTGGAGAAGGAAGCGCAGGAGTTCGTCAACGATCTGCTCAGCGGCCTGCGGGAACGGATGCTGGAGCTCAAGTCCGGCAGGGTGATTTTCCTTGGGGGCGGAGCCAATTTGCTGCGGCGGCAGATCGAGGCATCCGGTAAGGTGGGACAGGCAACCTTTGTGGAGGACATCAACGCCAACGCGAAGGGGTATGCGTATCTGTACCGCCTTCAGCACGGTGAGCGGTGAGAACCATGGCGGACAAAAAAGATCCCGGTAAATTTACCGTCCGTTTTAACATACATGACCCGCAGCATCAGACCGTGGTTGCCCTGCTCAACCGGCAGGGGCGGAACAAAGCGCAATTTCTCGCCAGTGCTGTTCTGCACTACATCAACTGCAAGGAAACACCGAATCTGCAGTTCCCACCAGTCGATCCGGAAACATTGGAGAAAATCATTGTCTCCATTCTGGAAAAAAGGGACAAACAAAAGCGCGGCGGCGATGTTCCGCAAAGAACAGAAAAAGCGTGTGAAATAAGCCCCGCAGAAGCTCCACAGGCAAAGGAGGAGTCGGAAAACTGGTTTGGCAGTGCCGGTGAAGTATCTGCGATTCTGGATTCCTTAAAAATGTTTGATAACCTGTGAAAATACGGCATGTCTAAGGCAAGGGAACAGACCCCGGGAGCGGGGTCCATTCCATTACCTTAGAGTTGGAAAAGCCTGATGCAATCCACCAGAGTCATACTGAGTTCCTGAAAGAGATCTTCGTCAAAGACCTCATAGACACAGGCTTCCTTGAATAACAGCGGACGGTAAAGAAGAAAAATTTTCTCCTGTGCATAGTGGCTCCCATCTTTGGCTTGAATCAGCAGGTCCTTAAAGCTCATTTGACGTTCCTCCCAAAGGGGTCCTTGATTTTCTTGCGGGCACGGTGATATGCCGTGGCTGCGCCTTGATAGGTCAATCCCAACTCTGACGCCAGATCCCCAAAGTCCCGCTGGTAGAGTGCATGCGCGAGGAAAATGTAGCGGTCCCGCTGACTGAGCTTCTGGAGAGCTTCCTCCAGGGCATCGTTTTCAAACAGCGGGAATGGCGAGGGTGCATCCCCAGCCGAATTGACCATGGCATCCAGGACGGAAACAATATCATCCGGGTCCGTTGGAAGCTCCATTTCCCGGCGTTTGCTGCAGGCACCCAGATAGGTCGCTTTTTTGCGGTGGATCGCTGTAAGAAGATACGCGGTAAAGCGGTTTTGAATCACGTTGTTTTCGCCGCTGCCGTTGTTTTTTGTATACATTATTTTTTCTCCTCCAATATCTGAAAATGTGAAACAGATATTGGAGGAGGGCCCCGGCAGCAGGCGGGGTATAAAAGGCGTCTGCTCCCGCCCGTGAGCGGGAGATCCATAATTTGCTCTGCGTGAAGACAGTGATGTATGCGCGGAGACCGTGTTTGTGTGCGCGTCCCCCATGCCGGAGGGGAAACACCGGCATGGGAAATAGAGAAATGATGTGAAAATGAAGCGGTATGCCCAGCTGTACGGAATCGCCAGATGTCATTCACGCAAAGGAGAGTGGGACAATTCTCTATGTGCATATGGTATGACGATAGCAGCACATATTTTGTATATAATTTAAAAAGCAACGGATGCCCCGGTTGGGTGCATCCGTTGCTTTTTAGGTAACATAGCCACATATGTTCTCGCATCAACGTTTGGGCTAAACACACGATGATTACTCATACGTCTTTTGCGGACTTTTTCTTTTCTGCGAATATTCTCAAATTAAAATTTTACAATACTAGATACTTCTTCCGTAGTTTCGATTGACTTCCCAGATGTATTATAAACTGTAACTGTAACTTTTACTTGATATCTATGTCCACTTGTTACATACCAAGGTTTATTGGTTAATCTGATACTAATACTTCCAGAATCCGTCCATGTCTTCATCACCTTTCCGGTATCGACCTGAATAAGTTCCATGGTGAGATCTGCACTATAACCACTATTATTCAAGATCACACTTCCTGAACAACTGGACTTACCATTATCGTCAATTGATAGGTCAGCATTCAATGTAGAAATACCAATATACCGAGCATTGGTATTTTGTGTGGGATATTCCTGTGCAAAAGCTGTTGTCATAGTAAAAAGGGACACTACAACTGCTAGAAGCAGAACTTTCACCAGGTTTTTTTGCTTGCAAATCATTTTTGTTTTCCTCCTTGTGTTTTGCCCCTGATAGAGGCTTCTACTGTAAGGAACACAGAAAATCGTTATTTGCAACCTAATCAATCACAAAAATATTTTGGGCTATTTTTTCAACGATTTCACCTGGTACGTGTTCTGACGAAGAAATGTCAATAAAGATATTCTTGTCAGTATTTGCGAGGGCAATATGTGTCTGGCCGTTTTTTACAATGCGCAACCCAGAGTTCCCATTTATCATGATTTCCTCTACTATTTCGGCTCCCTCCGTATCTACATTGTAAGTAGAAGCCCCATCAAACCGGTTAATGGTTATCCATTCATTTGCATCGTTTGCAAAGATGGCCTGATAATCGTATTCTCCTGATAAATATTCGTATCCTTCAGGAAGCCACGCCAAACGTATATTTTTAAAAAATTCACTATCGTCTGCAACCACAGTGTTGCCGGATTCTTGAGGGGTATCCTCTTGCTTCATTTTCAATTGTGTGTACTTCTCATTTGCGGCGATCACCAAATTAAGAGTGGCTGTTCTAAATTCATCGGAAATTGCAAATGCTGACGTAAAAAGTAGAGTTGAAATTGCGATCAATATTGCTGCCAGGTTAATTGCCTTTTTTACAATTCTAAGGCTGCTGTTTCTGCGCATATTTGAAAAATGCGCATTTATTGTTCTCAAACACCTTTTTGTGAGTTCTTCAGGAACTGCAGTGTGAGGATCATTCTGCAATTCCATGTTGAGTTGGTCTAACCGAGCGCCTTCCACTTGTGCAACATCTTCCATCAGCAGCGCAAAATATGCATCTTCATAGTTTTCCAACAGTCGTTCGTGTCTCGTCATTTGTGCCATCCCCTTTCATTAACCTTAGAGATTTTCGCCTTACGCGTGAAAGACGCATCCGGATACTGTCTCTGCTGCACTGGAAAATTCCTGCGAGTTCTTCTGTTGTTTGTTCTAGAACATATTTTCTATACAGCAATTCTTGTTCGGCATCAGTAAGCTGCATCCACACTTTAGTCAGACTGGTTCTTTTTTCTTTGAGGTCTTCTATTCTCTCAATTATTGATTCAGGCTGATCGTATTCACTGCTTAAAACATCATCCGATAATTGTTGAATATGGCGGTTTATCGTTGCTTGGTGTTTTCTAAAATTTATAGCCGTATTTCTGACCGCGTAAACCACGTATGCACGAAGTGCAGAATTCGGAAGACCTTTTATTTTGATAATGTTTTTGCAAAGCCTTTCGACCGTATCATGAACAATATCTTCACAATCCTGTGTGTTGGAAGCATATTTTAATGCGATTGCATACATCAGACGCTCGTTCTGCTGATATACTTCTTGCATAAATGCACGATCATCAACGTCATTTATCATAGTAGCAAAGATAAGCATATATCTAATCCTCTCCATTAGCTATGCCAGTAATCACTAGAGAGAATGAATGAACATACTTTTCTAGTGAACGGTTAATCAAGAAAATTCAAGAATTGATCCAGATGTTTTAAATATAATATACCCTTCGAAAAAGGGACATGTCGATGACTGTATTTGCTACGTGGCAATTATACCCCAAAAAATTTCAGCGGGATAAACTGCGCATCCGGTAGACCTGCCCGATCAGCAGAAGCTTTCGATATTTGTATTGCGGAATAGTCAATGTTGCGAATCTTACACAAAGCCATGCCACATAATAATTACCCTTATACAATAAACACATAACCTGTCAATTTGTAACACACAAAAGAAGTTTTTTTAGCTTTGCTCCAATTGCCACTATTATAGCAAATTGATTCGACATGTTTAATACTATTTGACGGGTAAAAATCAAAAAGTCTATATGAATTATAGAGTATAAAGCCTATGCCCTTTGGAAATAATATAATTAGCAAAATGAAAAAATAGGGGCGTACCATATGGCTCAGTTTAAGGACCTCTTCACTGAACTTCGCAGAGATACAGGCTTATCTCAAGAAGATTTCGCTACTCTTTTTCACCAATCTGGGAGCACGATTTCTAGTTATGAAACAGGACGCAATCAACCAAGCTTCGATATGTTGATTCAGTATGCGGATTATTTCAATGTGACTACAGATTATCTTCTGGGGCGTGTGCCGTTTGACATGTCTCCATCCGTTTTCACCGATTCATTTATTGACAATGTTACGATTCAAGATGTTATATCGATATTACAAAAACTGCCTGATAATCGCCGACGTGCACTGCTAGTTTTGTTAGGTGATATCCAATTGAGTTCCACAATACAAGAGCAAGCGAAGAAAGCTTCTAAAGAGGGGTGATAGAAATTATCCCATATATCATATTGGCAATAGAAGATGATGGAGATAGAGAATTCATGGCATGGCTCTACATACAGTATCAATCACTTCTATATTCTGAAATTGTCCGAATCGTACAGTCGTCCACCGATGCAGAAGATGTTCTGCACACAGTGATTGAAAAGCTCATCGACAAAGTAGGCTTTCTTCGTAAACTTGATCGCCGAGGGCTTGTTAATTATATCATTACCGCTGCAAAGAATACGGCTTATAATTATTGTCGAGACAAAAAGAAAGAATTAGACTTCGATTTTGAACAGGACGTTATCGTTGACAATTACGATTCGCTGGAAGATGACATTATTAAACGGGAAAATTTATTTTGCCTTGACCAAGTTTGGAACTCACTTGATTCTAAAACGCAATACCTGCTTAGTGCTAAATATCTATTGAATAAAAGTGGAAAAGAAATTGCTAATGATTTAGGAATGTCTTCGGATAATGTCCGTATGGCATTGGTACGAGCCAAGCGGAAAGCACGCCAAGCCATGGAAGACTGGAAATATTCAACAAATCAAGCGAAGTAAATTCGAGAAAAGCGAGGACATAGGTCCTCGCTTTTTTCTTGCTTCTCGATAGTATCATTGGTTGCATTTTTACGTCCTAAGTGTTTATTGTATAGGAAATTTGACAGCCATTTATTGTTGAGTTTACACTTTTGACCTCTATGCGCTCCTTTACTCGAAACGAGTAAAGGAGCGTATGTATGCTCATAGATTCCATTATCCATGCTCAACAAGGCTGTGATTCAGATATGATGTTTCTCGTCTCAAGATTTTCTGGAATATTAAAAAAATATGCTAGAAAACTCAACTACGAAGACGCCGAACAGGACTTAACTGCGGATTTTATTGAGTTAATTCACCATATTGATATAGAAAAACTAAACAACACGAGTGACGGAGCCATCGTCAATTTCCTGATTCGATCCACGTATCATTATTATATTAAAAGGTTACAAAAAGAACGGGACCGAAAAGTACCTGAAGTGTATTTTGAAGATCTCACGCCATCACAGTCAAATCTAGTGCTTGTTCAGACTGCAGTTGAACTTGAAGAGTCTATATCCGGATATTTTCCGTCTTCCGGTTTATCCGAACGAGAGATATTTATTTTGATGGCTGTATACACTTATGGTTATTCGGTAAGTGACATAGCAAAATACCTTCAAGTCAGCCGTCAGAACGTTAATCAAATCAAAAAACGTGCCGAAAATAAAATACGGCAGAAACTTACCTAACAGAGGATTTATGAATTTTTTTCTTTGAAGGAATTTAAATGAGCCAGCAGCTTTTCGGGTAATGGGACACCTATTTTCCCGGCATTCTCTAAAATACTAATTGCTTCGTTGGCACAGTAAAATAAAATAGTGATCCGTTCTAACGCAACGCCGGAAGAGAGGAGGTACGAATCAACTACATGACTAAGTGAAACCATAATGAAAATCACTACTTTATTTATGATTCCCTTTGCCCCGATTGAACTTGACAGTTTTTTGTCCTTAATTGCAACACAGACGCCTGTTATGTAGTCTAAAGTTACAAGAATAATCAGAGCATACAGAACTTTGCTATTGTCTGCACCAAAAAACATATTAACAACCGTAGACAAATCTGGCATAAAATCATATCCTTTCGTTTGCATTGTTTGGACCGGAGTGTCAAAATATAAAGAGCGGAATTCGGCTAATTTGTAAATGATAGGATCAACCTTTTCGGTGACACCGAGCCTTTTATTCGTTCACCAGTTCATGGTGAACACAACTGTTTCACATATACTCCATAACAAAAAAGCGTACAATAGCGCGCCCTTAGTATAATTGAAAGCGTCTAAACTCATGAACTTGGACTCCGAAGAAGAGGGTGTTTTCACCGTCTCGTGTGCTGGCGGTACGAGCGTAGAATGTATTTTCTACACGGCTCGCGCGAACCGCTTGCAGACGACATGTCCGGTTACTGCGTCACAATTTCCGGTTTGCTGGGCGGACATTCCGGCGCCGACGTCGACAAAGAGCGAGGAAATTTCCTTGTTACGTGCTGCTACAATCCAATAGACACAGCATCAAGGTACGCTACTCAAACGGCTGTTTTTTCGATGGAGACCCAATGAGGGCATATACCGTTTAAAAGCTACTATGTGGAGACTGTATATACAATGAACTAATTACAGTAAACAACTACACTTTAGACTGAAAAGGAGCGTTTTTATGAAGAAAATGCAAAAAATGATTGCAGTGCTGTTTTCCGTGGCGATGTGTGCCGCTATGGCGGTTCCCGCATTTGCGGCAGAGACTGATACTGCGAGAAATGAAGAGCAAGAAACTGTTATGCCTCGCGCAATCGTGTATGAGGAAATTAACATCCCGGGGGACGGTAAGTTCTATAAAATCACAGATGATTTCGAGATGCCAGCGAAATCGAGGGTGAGTTTTCAGGGAACCTGGTCCCCGGCTTATGCGAGATTAGAATTTAGGCTTTATGCACACAGCACTGGCAATGGTGCATATGTCATGCTCACCTCTGGTAGAGAGGGAGGCCTGGACGCCACAGCAGCTTCGGTATATTCACTGTATGCTAGATCGGTAGATAATGTCAAAGTTACTGGTGCTGTTAATATTACCAATTGACAGAAACATATAGCTTATAAATCAGTCAACTACTGGCAAGTTGTATTATCTAGTTATAGCTGCAGCAGAAAACTCCCGCCCCATTCATTGAATGGAGCGGGAGTTTTTCTGCGTCTGAAAGATTCGGCTACTTTATGAAATAAAGAAAAAATACGTATAAAATTGTAATCTCTCCAAAGCAATTTCTGGAGCAGGATAAACAGCTTTGAACAATATTCTGTTGTTACATTTTTTGAACGTAGTTGTTTTAATTAATACAATGCATTTTGATAATGTCCCTATTTGGGCAGATCAAGAAATGTATCTTCTGATGTGAAAAGAAAATTTTTGAAAGCTGAGTTTACATTTTCCTGTCGGAATTACCCTCTATATAATAGACTTGCAAGTCATAAAACGAATCGGAGGGTAAACACACAGCTTGGGGTAATTCCGCGGGAACAAGGTCACCATGTGCTACAGTTCTCAAAGGAGGAATTGCTGTAAATGAAACGGATTTCTATTTTACTGGCAGTATGCCTGCTGCTGAGTATCCCGGCCCAAGCAGCCGCCCCTGCAGTATTCCAGTATCAAAGCAGCCAGCTTGGATTTTCCATCACGGTTCCCGGCATTTGTCAAGGCGAAGTCATCGCCGAGGAAACCGATACCGGCGTGAACTTTTATCACGCTCCCTCCCGTGAAAAATACGGGGGAGAGATCGGCTCCGTTGTAGTGGTTTCCCCACGGTCTGATTTCTTCTCCGGACACTACGATGATATGGCGTACCAGATCATCGCCATGGGAAAGAACCGGGTATTTCTATGGAAGGTCCCAGGAGGGGGCGCTCCCACCGGCGGAGATTTTCTGGATGCCTTTCGACGGGTATCCTCCGCCTTTTCCATGGAGAATTTGCGGAAGGGCTTGGTTCCGGCTCAGCCGGATGGATGGCCGAAGCTCCAAACAACGAGGCATCTGGCCTACCTGCCCGTGAGCGGTGGGCTTGCACGTCCTGATGCCCCTCTAACACGCGGTGAATTGGCACAGATGCTATACACCCTGCTGGACGCTGGCAATAAGGCCGACAGTTACCGAGCCCCGTTCTCAGACACAGCAGGAAAAGACTGCGCCCAGGCGGTTGCATATCTTGCCAGCTACGGTATTCTCACCGGCTATGCGGACGGAACCTTCCGCCCGGATGCGCCGATCAGCAGGGCCGCGTTCACCGTTCTGCTGCACCGCTGTCAGTTTGCGGCACCTGTGGGGCAGTATGGGGAAGAATTTGTGTTTGCGGATGTTCCTACCGGATACTGGGCCGAAACGTACATATACAGCACGAAGATTCTGGGCTGGTTACAGGGAGGTACTGATCAGCTGTTCCACCCGGAACGCCAAATCACCCGTGCTGAAGCGGTCACAGCCATCAACCGGATGCTCGGACGGGATGAATCTGTGACAGAGTTGCTGTCTGTCAAAAATCCCTTTTCGGATTTGGCAGAGAGCCATTGGGCTTGTGCGAATGTTCTGGAGGCAGCAGGTGTGCTGAAGGGCGATGTTGCTGTGCCTAAGATGGATTCCGTACCCAAAAACACCAGCGCATATCATTTCAGCAGCGAGTCTGATGGCTGGGCAGCTTCTGAGGGCCAGCTTTTCCACACCATAAATGGCGGAAAAAACTGGAACAAGGTCGGCCGTCCGCTTGCGTGCACAGTTTCTGGACTGTTTTTCTTTAGTGAGCAGAACGGGGTCCTTCTGGGAAGCAGCGAAGAGAACGCCTGCGTCCTGATGCGGACAAATGACGGCGGAAAGAGTTGGGACGATTTGCTGGCAAATCCGGACACACTGGCCCGGTATCTGCCTGTGGAGCAGTTTCCCACCGAGAAGAGCCTGTTGGAAAGCATTGTTTCAGCAGAACTCCGCCCAGCCAGTAAGGCGGCTGTTTATCTGACGATTCGATATCATCCCTACGAGAGTATTCATGTGTACGATTTTGAAGTGACAAGACAGATTGTGTTGACAGCGGATGCTTAACCAATTATTGCTTTCAGTCTAGTCATTTCACAAAACGAAATTGATTAAGGAGGTTTTATTATGACTGGTAAAGAATATGCGGACATCATTGATGGCTTTGATGTAGAGAACAACTCTAAGTATCTGCCTTCTGGCGGCTACACGTATTGCAATATCTTCGCACAGGATGTTGCTGATGCATGTGACACTCCTTTGCCTACCGGCGGGTGTGAGAATATGTGGAATTCTTTGGCGCACAACCAGTTCCCCAAGTGGTGGTCTGTGACCTATAAGCAGGCACAGAGCCGTGCCAACGATGGCATTCCCTCTATCGGTATTACCAAGGATCATGTTGTAATCGTTCGCCCGAACAATGGCAGTGTGCCTAGCGACGTGAAGTATGTACGTATTGCACAGGCAGGAAAAACTTGCTACAACAACACGACCCTTGCGTATGCATGGGGGGCTGCCGCCCGGTCTAACGTGCGTTTCTACTCTTGGTATGAAACCGGTCAGCCTGACTATTGATATAACACAACAATTCAGAAGAGGGCGACCCTGAAAAGGGCCGCCCTCAGTCTGTCGAGAAAAACGCAGCGGATGCTGCGATTCCCTGTCCTATATTTTATTTCCTTGCGCGAACGGCATAGGTAGTTATGTCTCTGGAATCCTTTCCGTTGGCGTTTTTGGCATATGGCGTGTTTCTGCTGGCTCTGGGCCTTTTGACATTGATTCTTGGCTTGACGCCGCCAAGAACCACCGATGTGATCATTGTGGGCGGAGCCGTGATCATTGCAGGTCTGCTGGAGTTTGCCCTTGCTCGTGGAAGAACGCCGCCGCATATACCGGAATCCTGCAAAAGGGAAGCACGGAAAGTGCTGGGACTGCGGCGCACCGTTGATTGGGAAAAGCTCAAAACCACTATCCGTTTCGAGGATGCCGGCATAACGATCTGCGCGGAGGAGAACGAAGAACATCTCCCGTACACACGAATAAAGAGCGCCTTTGAATCATTGCATTTGTGGCTTGTAGTCTGTGACCATGAACACGCCCTGCTGCTCCAGAAAAAGGACCTGATATTGGGGGAGACAGATAAATTCTTCTCTTACATCACCTCAAGAACGAATGGAGACGTAGTGGGCTGAGATATCTAATAAACTTATAGCTTATTAGATCTTTTCGTTGAAAAAGTGCAATAGCGTTGAACAAAAATCAACAATTTGTTTGTGGATGAGTGTTGCCATTTTGCTGCGTATTCGATATAATCGCTTTATATCAGAGGCAAATACAAAACTGCAAGGAGAAAGCACTATGAATAAGACCGAATTGATCACCGTCATGGCTGAGACCAGCAGCCTTTCTAAGAAAGACTGTGATGCTGCTCTGGCTGCGTTCATCGCCACAATTGAGACTGCTTTGAAGTCTGGCGATAAGGTGCAGTTGATTGGCTTTGGTTCTTTTGAGGTCAAAGAGCGTGCCGCCCGCACTGGCCGCAATCCCCGCACCAAAGAGCCTGTGGAGATTCCTGCATCTAAGGCTCCTGCGTTCAAGGCAGGTCAGGCCTTTAAGGAAGCAATCCAGTAATTACAAACGCAGAGCTTGAGCGAAAAGCCAAGCTGCCAGAGTAGTGCCGGAGCGCATACCAAATTCGGTATGCGCTCCGGCACTGTTTTACACTTCATCAGCGTTTTGCTTCTCCTGATAGCTACATCGCTTTTGCACGATATAGATCGCCAAAGATTTTTTAAGTAGTTTTTTAATTTGCAAAATGAATTGTGATCGGGCAAATCTCAGCCGTTGTTCCTACACGCATATCAGGGCCGAACAACCCAACGCCGGAGGTGACGATATTGTGCATCTGCCCCTTTTGAAGATAACCGCAGGCATTTTCCCACATCAGTTTGATCATGAGATTTCCCGGGAACATCTGCCCATTATGCGTGTGGCCGCAAAGATCTAAATCGACACCTGCATCTGCAAGTGCCTGCAGCTCCTTCGGTTGGTGGTCGAGAACGATGATGGGCTTATCCTTATCCATGCCCGCCGTGATCTCGCCTGGAGTTTTTCGCTTTTCGATACCGCGGCCGGGGCGATGTGCGTCTGCGCGGCCATAGAGGTAGAACTTCCCATCAATGAGCGCTCTCTCGTCATGCAGGAGCGTGATGTTTGCGTTCTTCAGGAATTCATCCATGCACGGGTCGCTCTCTTTCTTCTCGTCCTGGCGGAATGTGAAGCCCGCAAGCACTGGCTCTTCGATGTCATGGTTGCCGTAGCAGGCGTAAACGCCATATTTCGACCGGATACCGCGCAGCATACCGGCAAGGGCCGCGGGCTCATTTACTGCCTCCCATTCGTTGTCAAAAATATCGCCCGCAATGACAACAAGGTCTGCATCCTGCTCATTGATCCTCTCCACCATCTGCCGCATCTGTTTTTCACCGATGTTATAGCCAAGATGGAGATCGGCTACAAGCACAATCTTCATCTCGTCTATACCTTCGACAGCTTTGTTGACCGTCACTTCATACGGCGTCACATGGATGATTTGTGCGTTGATAATCCCCCAGACGGACGCAGCCAGAATGATGAGCGCACACACGCAGCCCGCAATGCGGTGCATCCGAGTTGTGACGAAAATATGTTTGAACGGCAGCACGTGACAAAACAACAGCCGTAAAAGATCTGCTGTGACAACTGCAAGCAGCACATACAGCAGTACGCCGAGCCAATAATTTCCGATGAGCTTCATTACACGCCGGAATTCTCCCTCCGGCAGGAAAAACGCAATAACAACGGAGCAGGCCAGAAATGACTGCACAGCTACAGGCAGCGCCCAGTGGCGCACCGTGCGGAAAAATGGGAACCATGCTTTCACCCAGCCCATCACGCGGCGTAGCAGATAGTAATTTGCCAGCAAATAAACTGGCGCAAGCAAAATTGCAATCATATAAATGCGAGCGCATCATGCGCCCCCACGATCGTCCTTTCCACTTAAATATTTTTCATCATAGCATGCTCTTCTTGCCATTGCAACATAACTGAAAGGCTGTTTTTTATGAAGGTACATGATGACATGGTCTTGCTCGATATGAACCAAAATAAATGCAGGTACGGTGAAGGAAAAGAACTGTCACAAACATAAAGGCAGTTTAAGAAGGTCTGCGGCCAGTATTTATACATCCTGAATGTCTTCCTGTTCCCCATCCTTACAGACGAACGAGAGGTGAAACCCATCCTTGAGATTCTGGAGAAGCGGAACGAGATGCAGCGCAGCCCCCTTGCGCAAAGGCTATTATAACTAAAGAGGGGCGGCTCGATTTGAGCCGCCTTCCTCCTTTAACGATGAAGTGTGAGCGTTCTTGTTGGATGCCTCATCGCGCAAACATAAGAATGTGGAGATTTGAAACGCATCATGTTATACTGATGGTCACTGGAAGCCGCTCAAAAGTTTTTTCAATTTTTTTGAAAATTGATGTGAGAAATTGCGGTTCAAATGCATTTATAAAATAGTAGGTATACGCATTTTTTTACAAAGGACGAGGTGGTGTTATTATGCTGGCAGTTCTGTTAGCTGCGTTAGAAAGCGATACGGATAGGCAAAAATTTATCGAGATCTATGAGAAATATCATGTCCAAATGGAACGGACAGCGATGCGCATTTTGAAAGAGCAGAGTGATGTTGAGGATGCGGTACAAAACGCATTCATGCAGATGATCCGGCATTTTGAGAAAATTTTCGAGATTCCATGTGAGGAATTGCCTTTCTGGATCATTTCTATAGTGAAGAATGAAGCGCGGGCCATTCTTCGAAAGAACCGCCGGACGGTTTCTTTGGAAGAATGGGACGGATTTGCGGAGCATATCGACGATATATCTGGGTACACGGAGCTGGTAGATCTATTTACGCAGTTGCCGAAAACATACCGCTCTGTGTTGGAATTGAAGATGCTCCATGGCTACACGGATAAGGAGATCGCCAAGAGGGTGGGAATCTCCGAAACAGCAGTTAGTTCCCGTGCAACGCGGGGACGCACGCTGCTGCGCGAAATTGTTGAGAAGGAGGGATTTTGCGTATGACGGACCGAGAACTGGACAGGATGATGCAGCATGTCCTGCTGGATGCAATCAAGCGGGATTGTGAAAAAGAAACCGATGATGTACCTGCCTTCAAACCGACGCACCATTATCAGCGGCAAATAGCGGCGATGTTATCAGATCCGTTGAAGTGGGCTCAAAAGCGGGCACGGCCCCTGTGGAAGAATGTGGCGCAAAAGATTGCCGTGATCCTGCTGGTGTTTTCGCTGAGCCTGGGGAGCCTGATGGCAGTCAGCCCCACGGTGCGGGCCGCAGTGGTGCGCTGGGTCACGGAATGGTATGAAACCCATGTGGTGTATAGATTTTCGGGAGAACAGATTGCCGATGAAATGCCCCAATATGGGGTTACAGATTTGCCAGAAGGATATGCTGAGACCGAACGTGTGGAGTGGCCCTCTTATGTAAGTATTATATATCAGAATGTAAATGATGAAAACGCTTCGTGGATTTACCTGCAATATATCTATATGCAGCAGGGAGCAAGCAGTAATTTTGGAATAGAAAACGCAGATATCATTCCTGTTACTGTGAATGGTTTAGAAGGACAGCTATATCTCACCAGAGATACGGAGGGGGCAGATAGTACTATTACTTGGATTGTTCCAGATGAAAACATGTTGTTTGCTGTTAGTGCAGCTCTTAACGCTAACGACATTTTGCACATAGCCGAGGGTGTTTCTTTGTCGAAAATAGAAAAATGAAAAAAATTTAAAAATTCGTGTGAGGAAATTACCTCCTTCTGCATTTGCATAATAGAAGTCCAGAACTCTATTAGAAAATGCGGAGGGAGGTGATTTTGATGAAAAGGCGTGTCTTTGCATTGGTCAGCTTGTTAATCCTGATGCTTACTATGACTGCCCATGCGATTGAACCATATGGGGCGGTCCAAATGCCAATACTGTCTTTCAATGGAACAACCGCTAACTGCTATGTAGATTGCAAGGGCGAGAATTCGACCGACACTGTGAAGGCAACTTTGACACTCTACCAGGGTAAAACTTATGTCGATTCCTGGAGCGGCTCTGGGAAAGGTCATGCTTTGGTTACGGGTAATTGCACAGTAAAAAGCGGCAAAAGCTATACCCTTGCACTAACTTATTCCATCAATGGAATATCGAAACCATCCGTTTCTGCTACAGCAACCTGTCCATGAAAAAGAGAGAAATTGGGTCTGCATATGCAGACCCAAGGGGATACATCCCCTTGGAATAAGTGTTGAATGCCAGACAGTATTCGACCTTATTATAAACACTCCGGATTGGTGGTGAGACCGATGTACTATGAAAGCTAAGACCCTGACAACAGAACCTAAAATCAATCGGATGAATGTGAACGGAGCGTATTTTCATGAAAAAATTTTTATCCATGACCATGACGCTTATTATGTTGATGGCCCTTGCTGTTCCTGCGTTTGCCGTTAACAAAGAATCAGATCCGAACTCGGAAGCAGAAGTGCAGGAAGAGATTTTGGAGAGCGCGAGCGAATTTGCATATTTAGATGCAGATAAGGCTACTCCGGAACTAAAGGAAAAAATTCTGGAAGCACGAAAGGAAATCATTTACAATACTGACTGGGTTGCTGATGGCTATGTTGGATGTATCCGGAACATTAAAACTGGAAAGTTAATCAAGGAATTGCCAGAATTTTCTGAGGTATTTCCTGGATGGGATGTTCCCATCGAAGAAAATAACGCTAAAATTGAAATTTCTGAACCCGTATTGCCTGCAGTGCCTGCAGATAACACAATGGAGGAAATTAAGCCTTTGTCGATTGGAACGGGCCTGGATGACTGGATTGTACTTTTAAGTGAAAGAGTCTACCTTAAGTCCGCAAGTTCGACAACAAACGCTACTCCATTTGCAGCCTTTACACTTGACCCATATAAGATGGGTACACAGATTAGAGCGTATGCTACATCGCTGTCGGCGAGCGAAACCTGCAATATCGGATTCAGTGATTATTCCTCTGGCAAGTCTTTAGCTTCGGCTGTTAACCTCGTTGAGTACGAAGCTTTGGAATTATATGTGGGAGTGGGCAAACCGACTGTAGGGGTTAGAGCAAGCACATATAGTAATCCTGGATGGTCGACTATCAAGGTTGATGGTGCTTATCGGATAACAAATATTAGATAAACTAAACATGGGGCGGTAAGTTTTTGAAATCAATAGATGGATTATAAGCTACTGCCTGGAAAACAATTTATGAAAGGAACGAAAATATGAAAAGAATTGCGGGAATGATTCTGGTTGTTGCAATGGTTGCATCTTTGGGAATTGTGTCCGTCTTTGCTGCGGACACCCGCGAGGATGAAATGCCGGCGACATGCATCGCAGAAATTACAGAGAGTGGAGAAGTCATTTACTATGTAGAGGACGAGCCAAAAGAAAACGATGAAGCTACAGCACCTGCTACTTGGGTGGCGGATGTAGATGAAGACGAAGAGGACTCTCCGATTATTACCAGGGCCAGCGATCTGATCTTAGACGAAAATCTCTCTGACGTAGAAACGAGTCGAGGGAGTGGATCGACATCTTTTAGGATTTCAAGATCTCAGCCATATTTCAGGGTGGCCATTAAGAATAATGGCTCTGAAACGTTGCACGCAAGCATGTGCTTCGGCAATAAAAACGCTGAATCTTTCTGGGATCAAGACATCCCGGCGGGAGGCTCGTCCAAGAAAGTATGGACGGCAAACGAGTTTGGAAATTTCTATATTAACTTTACAAGCAATCCCCATGGCCTGAATCTGGATGGAACAGTTTCTGTTCGTGTTTCGTCCAATAAAAGTGACTTGAGCTGATTGATGCTAAAAAACCGGCGGCATGAGAAAAGACGAAACATGAATACATTCCCATGCCGATTTAAGAAAGGCGGAGTAATTATGAAACGTGTATTATGTTTTGTTTTGACCTTTGTTATGATGACAAGCGTGCTGATGACGACTGTCTTGGCTGTCGACACGGAAGGGGATATCGTTGTTCCTGAAACGCTCACTGAAGAGGCCCAGGGCGATTTGGCCGGCACTATCATCTATGGTTCAGAATCTATCCGACGGTTGCCGATGACAGAAACGAGTCGTAATCTTGATACAAAATCCTGGACAACGTTATATAGCGACAACAATTGGCTTAATGAGATTGCTACTATTACAAACAAAATGGGAAATCCAGGATCTATCTATGTTAGAGTTGTCGCCTATGATAAAAACAAAACGGCACATACCATTGTGAGCAAGAGCCCGGAGATTGGCGTAGGCGCGTCCTATGAAACCCCGGTAATTGATAAAGATTACGCAAAATATACCGTTTCCATTATGGCTGCAAGTGAGGATGGGACATATTCTATAAGATATCACGACTGATTTGGGCTGCCGGAAGGGAAAACTCTCTTCCGGCAGCTTATTTTTACAGCGATTATAGTAATTATGGAGAGGGTTATGAGTGACAAAGGCAATAGAATTAGCCAAGTGGTTGAAAATAGGCAACACATAATTAAACATTGTAGAGGAAAAATGTTTACAAGTGAGTCTCTGAAAATCGTTGCACTTATATGTATGCTTATCGATCATGCAGGGGCAACGCTGTTCCCGCAATGCGATATTTTGCGTAGTATTGGACGAGTATCATTTCCGTTATATGCGTTCCTTTTGGCTCAAGGCTGTAAGCATACGCATAGTATGGAACGGTATCTGCTTGGCCTTGGAATATTTGCGCTGATTAGTGAAATTCCTTATGACTTGGCATTTGGAAACTCTATTAATTTCCTGGATCAGACAAACATTTTTTACACACTTTTTTTATCAGCGGCATGTGTCTATATCTATGATAGTATAAAAAAGCAAAAAACAATGATTCAACTGATTGTGTTTGCAGTTTGTCTCCTTTTTCTCTTTATGGAATGGATATTGCTGACTTTTATCACTGGAGAGCGTTTGCCGAGCTTAGCCCTTATGTTCTCATATGTGATGGGGATGATAATTTCCTGCGCACATATATTCAAACATCACGAAATTGCGAATTCAAAATCGAATATATTAATAAATATTTTTCCAATCTTGTCAACGTTACCAGCATTTTTACTAGCAAGCTTTATAGATTGCGATTATGGTATTTGGGGTGTCGCTTTAATTTCACTCTTATATCTGGCAAAAAGTATTAAAATTTCTGCCGTGATAATGGCAGTGTTACTCGTACCCTATTATGGGCAACATATTTATAGCAATGTTGTTTCTTTTGAGGCAATACGAAATATGTGTTTTTCACTTTTGTCTATTTTGTTTGTTTGCCTGTACAATGGGCAACACGGAAGTAAGAAAAAGTGGATTTATTATTGGGCATACCCGTTACACATTTTATTCTTTGCAATTTTGCGTTGTTAGCGCTTGGTGAAAATCGCCAATTTCACCAGGGCAGGAAATAGTACTGTGTCACGAGATGGTCAAGGCACCAGCTACGCCTCGCATATGGAAACTTTGACAGCCTTGCGCCACCGCGCTTTGAGGCTTCTAAGAGGGGCTAAAAAGAGCCACCAGCTCCATTCAGAGAATGGTGCTGGTGGCTTTCTGCGTCTGAACGATTCGCTTATTTTGCGAAGAAATATGTGTAGAGGTTATAGTCCCGCTCCCGGGTAATCAAGCGGAGCCAGACATGAAAATGTGCCGTTTCCGCATACAGATTAAATTCCGTGGGCTCCTTTGTCGGCTGGGCATACAGCCAGCACATCCGCTCCATCGTCCACAGGGTTTTGAATTCCGGCAGGGCGAGCAGCTGTGACTGGAAGGCGTCGATTTCCTGTGCAAGCTCCGGAGCAGGGCGCATTTCTTCATCCGGGAACCATGTTGTCCACCATCGCCACCCGTCATAGTCGGAGCGGGAATAGGCAACCAGTGAAGCAGGATACCGGGCGTCGCTCAACGGCAGCGTCTTCCGTGCTCCGGAGAAGAGCTCCATGAACGCGCAGGCCGGCGTCAGCTTGACTGCCTGCGGGTCCTTATGCTCCGCAAAACGGTGTTGCTTCACAGCGTACCAGTCCCGCACCGGGCGTATCTTCCCGGCGGCATCCCGCAGGGCCTCGTCCATGCCGCACGCAGGGCAGACATAGACATTCAGCGCACGGCTCAGAGCGTTTTCGGCAAGAGATTCCCGCATGGGGCCGCCGCAGCGCATACAGGGCATGGCGCTGGGCGTGTGCTTGTTCTTTGCCCATTCGTTTTCCAAATCAGCCTTTGGATAAAGTTCAATATAAAATTTGTCCATTTCTTGTTCCTTTCCTGAAATCAGGCGATCTTCTGTTCGCCCCAGTGGATACGCAGATGTCCCTCGTCATCTGTCTCGCGGGTCATCAACGTGGAGAGCAGGTCATAATCCACACCGAATTTGGCATAGATCTCGTCCATATCCGCGTCTTGCCCCTTCATAAACATGGTGAGCTTTTCCTTTGCCAGCACCATCTGCATGAGGTTGGATTCCAGACTTCCAATGTAGATGGGGAAATACAGATCCTTTTTCTCAGTGGAGGTGTAGCGGACAAAGCGCATATAGAACTGGCTCATGCCGGCGTTGTTGTAGTGCATCTCCGGAATGATGATCTTGTTGACGAACTCGAAGTTGACGCTGGAGGGAAGGCTCTGCTGCGTGCAGAGCAGGACGCCGTTCTGACTGTCCCGCAATATATCCCGCAGAGCACGCCGCTTGGCAAAGGTGACGGTGGAGCCTGTCACCACAAAGAGAGGCCGCTCCGGAAGGTATTCACGGATGGCGGCGGCATAACGGTCCAACACCGTTGTGTGCCGCACGCCGATGGCTACAACTTCTTCCGGCCATCTGGCAAGGGCTTCTACAACGGCCATCTCCTTGAGCGGCGTCTCGCCCTCGTATTCCTTCATGCAGTCCGGAGCGGCACTGATGCGCAGAAGCAGTGTGATCTGCTTAATGAGCCGCATCAGCGCGTCCTTTCTACTGTTTCCGGTCGAGCTGTAATACTCGCGCTGGATGCGGTAAAACTCCTTCAGCACGATATTGTAGACCTCCCGCTCCTCCGGGAGAAACGGGATCGGCATCTGATGGATACGGCGGATGTCCTTTCCCGTGACCTCTTCAAAGGTGCGGGTAATGACCGTCTTTCCCAACAGCCGATCCAATTCGTCAGCGTTGTAGATGTCCTGATTTCGCTGCCCCACACCAAAGACGGTGATTTTCTCCGGCAGATGGGAATTTGCAAACAGACGGTAGCCCTTTTTATAAGCAGGGATCGGCATTGCGTAGTAGGGATTTTCCTTGTGCTCCATATCCGCAGACCGTTTATCATAGCTGTAAAGCGTCCGGCACCATGAGATCATGTTGATGGAATTGTTGTAGAGCAGCTCCAGCTGCGGAGCAAACTCGGAGATGTTGTTCCGCGTGCTGGTGCCGGTGGTCAGGAGCTTATACTTGCAGCGGCGAAAGCAGGACAGTACGGAAAGCGCCTGCTTGGAGCTGGGGTTGGAGATGTTGTCGCTCTCATCAAAAATAAACTGGATCTTATAGTCAAGCTGCTTGATATAGCGCCCGATCTGTTTTTTGTACTGGCTGACCTTGTTCAGCGTCAGGATCACAAAATCGCCCGGTCGGATGCGCTGCAGATCAGCCAGCCGCTCCACAAACACATAGGAAAAGCCTGCGCCCTTCAAAATCACATCCCAGTTGTTGCGGATGGAGATGGCGCTGGAAATGACCCATATACTGTGGACAGCGCCCATTTCCACGCGGTGCTTCCCCGTAAAAATGGCGGCGGGGGTTTTGCCGCTGCCCTGCTCCCATTGCAGAAAGGCATATCGCTTTTGGAGCGTCAGGTTGACATCGTGACTCTGGAGCGGATTCAGGTGGATGTAAGCATGATTCTGGGCGTCCCAATATTGAAAGCGGCCGATCCAGTCAGCAAGCTGCGCGTTTTCGGTCATCTCGGAAAAGGGCTGCTCCTGATTGTCATACTCCCGGCGTTTCCGGCGCAGCAGCCGCTCATAGCCGGGAAACCGTTCCGGCTTATTGTCCAGCACTGCCTGATAGATCGGCACCGGCGCACGCATCTCGTCCGTCAGGATCTTTGCCATCTTCCGGCTGTATGCCTTGTAGACAAAGCTGTATTTCTGCTTGACCAGACGAATTTCATCCCGCTCCGGCTTGGCGTTTTGGCGGCACAAAGCCTGCTTCAGATACGTCAGCACCTTTGCTTCGGTAAGCTGCACGCGCTGCCACTCCTCATAGGGCATATCCACCGGCTGCCGCTGGGTATAAAACCGATGGACATAGGAAAAGCAGGCATCGTATTTTTCCCGCGTGGCCGGATGACTTCGGATCTGATACAGGTACTTCTTCACCTGATAGAGAAAAGTGCTCTTGGTGGTTTTGAGTTGTGCCAGTTCCAGAAAGACTTTGTTCCGATTGCCTGCCAGATCCGCCTTTGCGACCATGACAAACTTCTCGTAAAGCGCGGGCGCTGCCATGACCGGATGCCCGGAGGGAATATAGATGTCCGCGCAGTCCGTCGAGTACCGTTTGGGTGCCCAGTCCGCCGCGGTGCTTTTCTTCTGCCAGAATTGCAGCTTGGTCGGAAAGCCGTCCACGCCGCTGTCTGAAAAGGCGTGCTCCGGCAGCATCACCTGCCCTAAGAAGCTGAATCGGCTCTCCATCATGCGGATGGCGCCTTTATCGGAGAAGCTGTCAGCAAGAAAGGACGCCGGCACAATGACTGCCAGAATACCGAGGGGCTTGAGCAGCTTTGCCGCCTTCAGGCAGTAATACTGATGGGAAGTCATGACGGTGGCGTCCGGCATGATCCAGCGCAGGTGAAAGGGCGGATTGCCCAGAACAAAATCAAAATGCGCTTGGGGCTCATAGTCCCGAATGTCACCCTGTACGATGTGTGCCTGCGGGTAGAGCTTTCGGGCAACGGCGCAGGCATTGGGATCGACCTCACATCCGTAGGCGTTGCGTTCATTTGGCAGGAAATTGAAGAAATTCCCCATGCCGCAGGTGAGATCTGCTACCAAATCTGTGTCGGAGAGGCGCAGGGCCGAAACGATCATTTCGCACAGGGGCGGCGGTGTGAAAAACTGGCCGTTTTCCAGCTCCTTTTTCGCCGCGCTGAATGCGTTGTAGTTTTCATAGTCGCTGCGCCGCAGTCCGTGCAGGCCGCCATCGCCGGTATAGCGATTGAAAATGTCCTCGTCGGTCACACCGGCCTGCTCGCAGGCTCCGCTTTGCAGCAGCCGGAGGATCTGTTCATTCAGCTCTCTGCGCTCCTGCTCCGTCCGCCTTTTCGGGTAATATTCGTATTTCATGTTCGAATCACATCCTTATGTGCAAGTAGGGGGGAGGACACCGAAAACCGGCATCCTCCCCTTGAAATGTATAGAAAGCAGGTCAATACAGCGTATGAAACGCCGCAATGATCCGCAGCCGCACCTCCGGGGTGCGGTCTGCGCTGGTGACATAGCGCCAGCCTTCCTCTGTGATGTAAGCGTCGATCTCCTCGACGCGGCCGCTGTCCAGACGGAGCCGCATGAAAATATGGGGCCCATTCGTCTGTTCAGCCAGTTTGATCGCCATTGCTGAAATGCTCCTCCTCTGTCAGTAGTGTAAGCTGTTCCTCCTTGGGTGGAGCCGGAGAGCGCCGCTTATTCAGCTGCCGCTCCTTCTGCTCCCTGCGCCGCTGCCGGGACTCCCGCTTTTTGGCGGCCTGCTCCTTTTTGAGATCGACCGCATGTACGACCTCCAAGCCGTCCGCCACATCCCGCAGGTCTTGCAGCAGATCCCTTTGCTCACTTTTGGCAATGCGGATATTCTCCACATCATAGTGAAATTCAAAGTAATCATACTCCCCGTACCGGCGGTGCATTTTGCTGAAAAATGTCTGTCGCCGATCCTCTGGTGTCAGGTGCGGAGAGTCGATCACAGAGCTGCTCCAAAGCGGGTTGAAATGCGCCTTTTTCATTTCCAGCCAGATCTCCGCGTCCGTTTGAGCCACAGGATGGGGAAACACACGCTCGCCCTTGGTCACCTGCACTTTCTTTTCCTCCAGAAAGCCGATGCGGGTGACCCATGTGCGGCGCACATCATAAAAGATATTGGCACGGCTCAGGTCCCGCTCCTGCTTGCGAATAACGCAGACAGGATTCTGACAGCGGCAGCGAATGCACTGCTCTACATCGTATTGGACTTCGACACGGCCGCCATCATAGCCATTACCGCCAACCAAGCAGGCGCAGTAGGTGCCTCCGGTAATCTCCATGTATTGCCGGTGCTGTCTCTCGCTTCTCTCTGTTTCCACCTTCTCGGCGCTTTGCTCGAAAGAATACCGTTTGCCGGTGGTGTGGCAGGGGCAGAGAGGGACAGGAAAGCCGCTGATGCTGTGTGGACAGTCCTTGTGTTCATAGGGGCAGCGCAGCAGCGGGTTGTCATTTTCCGGGCAGTAATCGATGCCTTGGAACGAGGCGTCGCTGCAGGCAAGGCCCCGGCCGAGATCACTTTTGCCATCGACCAAAAGACCGCATGGAGTTTCCCATGTAAACTTCAATAGAGCCTCAAAGAGATAGCCGAAATTCTGCCAATCGCTCCAGTACACGAAGGAGGGGTGATCCTCCCGCGTGTAGCCTGCGGCGTAGAGATCCCGGGTCAGTTGATTCTGTTCCATGCTCATATCCCCGGACACGGAACCAGACCAAAGTGGTTTTCCATCACATAGCGCAGATTTTCCACCGTGACCTGATACTCCTCTGAGATACAGCCCTCACATACGATCTGCCGGTAACCCAGCGCACGGCTGCATCGCTTATCCCATGAGTTGACATCACCGCCGCAGACAGGGCAGGCGATGTCCGGATACCATACCAGTTTCCGGGCATTTGAATAGGTGGGTTTCATATCATCCTCCTAAAAATGAAAAGGACGCACAGACTTTTTACAAGTCTGTACGTCCTTCGTAGTATGCTGTTGCATAGTGAGCAACAATAATTCACTCTAAAAATATGAACCGCTAAAGTATCTGGCTTTCCGAGCGGCAGTCCGCCACTGCATCTACGAAAACCTGCTGATTTTCAATATAGAAAATCACTTTGTACCATGTTCCAAACAAAGCTTTTCGATAAAAATTGGAAGGCAAGTTTGGATCATCACAAGAGGGAAATTGATACGGGTTTTCCTGCATGCGGCGAAGAATCTCAGAAAAGCCCGCTCGGAATCGTTGTGCCGCAGGTTTGCTTACCCGTGCGATAAATTCAGCATGTTGAACCAGCTGAGAGGCTACACGGGGATGAACCTGCACTTGATATTTAGCCATTGGCAGAGCCTTTCTCTATTGCGGAATCAATAGATCTGAGAACAGAGTCGGAAGACAGATATTCAACACCCTGTTCTCGCTCCGTCCTTGCTTTGAGCAAATCAGCATAAAGAGACTGCTCAGAACTCAATGATAGGGACAAAGGTACCGCACGATCCCGAACAATTTGCTGAAGAAACATATTGATCGTTCCAGTCATGTTCATACCAAGCTGACTGAGAACCTGTTCAGCCTGTGCTTTTAATTCCGAATCCGTGCGGATGCTCATGTTGATACTGGCCATGCTCTCACACTCCTTTCGTAGCCCTATTATAATATGCTATATGTGCATTGTCAATGCAAATGCACCAATCACGCCGAAGGCTCCAGCCGGCGGCGCATATCGAACTCCTGCCCATCCGCATAGCCCATGGCTGCATATTGGCGGTTCATGCTGCCCTTGGACGAGACTTTATAATCGCTCCGCTTCATTTTGGAAACGGCATCCTCGACCGCCTGCGGCACGACCATGACCAATCCCCATTCCTGATGTTCTGCCTCCTGCTTTTGGAAAGCGGCAGACAGACCGCGGCAAAAGCCCCAGCCATAAGAATTGCACATCTCTCGAAGTGTCTTTGCAGGATATTCCTTTTGGGTCCGGATCTGCCTGCATCGGCTTGCTACGCAATCATAGGCGTAGAGAAACGCCAGCTTGCAGAGTTTGAAATCGTCCTCTATGCCGATAAACCCGATCTCCGAAACCTTGCTGCCATGTACGGAACTCCGATAGGGCCTGCAGCAGTAGTGTGCGGCAATGAGCGTGGAGAGGTAAACCGTCCACGGCGAAGAGAGCTTTGTGCAGGTGACGCCCACACACTCCTGAATCACCTCCTTGTTCTCCTGCGGCTCAATATCCTCCGGCATGAGCTTATGCTCCGCCATCAGACGCCGGGCCTGCAGCAGCGCGGCTTTGGCTTCCTCCTCGTAGGGGCTTTCCGCCAACGCAAGGAGCTTGGCGATCTTTTCCGTAATCTTTGACATAAACGACCACCTCAATTAAGAATCTGCGCCTGCCTGATGTTCCGCCCAGTCATAGAGCAGAAGATCGTGGCGCGATGAAGATGAAATGATGCCGGCAGGTCGGATACAGTAATTTGCAAACTGGAATCCGGTCGGCTTGTGCGTATAAAGAACAGCAATCAGTTCATAGGACCGCCCCATCCACTCGCTGGTGTCGATGACCTGCACGGTCTCCTTACCGAAGCTGAGGGCATAGATCCAGTTATCCTGACAGGCACCATGGAGGGAATACTGCTCACCACCGGGCAAGGATAGCAGCTTTTCTTTCATCTGCTCATAGCCTTTCAGATTTGGCAGCTTTTTAGAACAGCGGATCGCTTCTCTCCGTTCAAACTCAAAAAACGGAACAAAGGGGATCTTTCCCTCAAAGTCACCGTTTCCGTCTCTTGCGCAAAGCCTCCCTTGATAGACTACCTCAAAGATCGTTTGCGGGCTGATACGGCAGTCGCTTTCAAAGATCGGGGGGCTAGTGGAATACCATGCGGCGACTTCGCCGGTGTAGTTTTCAAAAATGCGGTTATAGTAGCGCATCGGTTTCTCAACTGTGGCAAACACGTCTTTGCAAAAGCCGCGATCCTCCATCAAAAAAGTTACTTGGATTACCGTAGATCGCCCGCCTATGATGTTATCCATATTCGTGTCGTTCCTTTCTGTGGCGAGATGTCTTACCAGTTTTTGATGACCTCCGGGAGTTTATCATACTGCCCGGTGACCAGCAGGCCGCATTCATAGTGGAAATTGATGTAGGTGAGATGGTATTCGATTTTTTCCATCATCTTCTTATCGCCTATTTCCCGTGCGTGCTGGTGCTTTATGAAATACTGCTTCATTTGCTCCAGTGTAATGCCATAGCTGTCTTTTCGGATCTTCGCCAAGATCCGCGCTTTCTCTTGTGCTGTTAACATTTCTTTCTCCTTTACATCGTTGCCGCCCGGCTCAGGAGGTAATCGTCCACTCCCTTGCAGGCGGTTTTCCATGTGTACTTTGAATAGCGAATGCGGGTATCTTTTGCACTTCCTTCCGCATGGCGAGGACGGCCTTCCGCACAGTGGGATTGGCCATCTGATCCCTGTCCATTGCCTCGACGACCTCACGGACGCCAGGCACCCGAATGGTATCGGTCAGCCCGTGCAGCGCGTTGACGCCGCCAATGCAGAGGAACAGATTACCCCTTGCACGGAAACTGGTTATCCGGCCATGCGCCGGGCTCTGCGCTCGGCGTGCTTCTGCTTGAGCCGCGTATAGTCCCCTTCGTAACGCTGGCAGCCGACTTTGTTCAGGCGGCGCAGCGCGGCGGAGTGGAACTGAAAAACGGCGGCAGTCCTGCGGTTTACTCCGGTAAATACATCGGCATCGTAACGCTTGTAGTCCACGATGTAGCCCAGATCATTTTCCTCCATATAGTCCATGAAGGCGGTGCTGTCCACCTCCAGCATCCCGTCACAGAGAAATGCCTGATAACGGGGCAGCGGCTGACCAAGGTTCTGCGTCATGGTGATGCGCTCTCCGGCGTTGACCGGAAGAAGCTGCACCTTGATCGCCGGGGTGTTTGGGTAGCACTCTACCTTAATGCGATAGGTGTTGCCTTTATAGGTGCCGGATAAAATATCATTCATATCGGTTCACTTCCTTATCATCGTCCTGACCGGGTGAAAAAGGCTTGCTGGCTTTTGCCTGCGCCTGCTCAAAGCCGCGCTTGACAGCAAGGACCATAGCCTCCTCTCCCACGTCGGCGTTACGGGGCTTTTTCTCCCGCAGCTTTTGGCACTTCCTTACGGCATCATCGTAATCATAGCCAATGCCGCATTGAAACTTGTCCGCGATCTGGCGGAGTTTTTCTGCCTGATATTCATAGGTCGCCCGGTGAAAGCCGCCGAGTTCCCATTCGTCGCATACCATCTCCAACAGCTTTGCGTAGTCCCGCAAAGCGTTGACGATTTTTACAATGTCGCCGTAACAGGTTTTTACCTCATGGGTACCGTTGAGATCAAATACATGCAGCAACACCTCACTGGAAAGGTATCGTTCCAAATCGATGGATGCGGACAACCGCGGCTCATAGGTCCCAGATGGCAGATCCAGCGGCTGCTTGGCAGGCTCATTCATCTTCTGCGCACCACTTTCCGGTGTTGATGGGTGATTTGCTGTAAGAACGGACACTCCTGGGGAATGGTATGGGGGACGCTCTGCCAGTTGTCCAACACCAGTTCATGGGAGATCTCGCAGATGCTGTCGCCCTCTCCGATATAGAGGCATTCTGAGCAGGTGTCCGGATTGCAGTATTTCATGCTGGTAAATGCTCCTTTCAAATCATTATGCGGATTTTTGGCCGTACCGCATCAGCGGCACGCTTCTCCATTTAACACAGGCAGCCTGCACCGTTCCGGGAAGACGCAGAACACGCCATCGCGTCAAATCCGGCTGACCTTGACGCACGCGCTCAAGCGGAGCTTTCGTTTCACAGATCGCGCAGCGTATCCAGATGTGATTCCGGCTTGCGGCACGAAACTCCAACGCATACATTTTTCGACCTCCTCCGTAGATATAGCAGAAAGGCACAGCACCATAACGGTGCTGTGCCTTTCAACCAAAATGTTACGCCGCCTGCTCCACGACCGTCACCGGCACATCAGCCGCGACCGGCGAGGAGGGAGCCAGCAGGCAGTAATGGGAGTTCATCGTCTCAAAACGGATCTGCCGCGGCGTCACGCCATGAATGGCGATCACCGTAGAGGTGTGGAGATACCGCCCCTCCTCAAAGATGAGGGCGCGGTTGCCTACCTCCAGCGGATACATCAGGGTTCCGTGAACGATACGGATATTTTTCAAGGGTCACAACTCCTTTTGTTTGGTTTCTTTCTGCGCAAAATAGGCGCGGTACAACGCTTTCAGCCGATGCCGCACCCGCTTGACGCTCATGCCTTCCCTCCGCGCGGTTTCTGCCAGACTGCAGCCGTGCAGACGGTGGCGGATCAAAAGAGCCTGATCTTCATCCGCAAGGAGAAACAGGTCGTGCAGCAGTAATCTTGCCCGAAGCGTATCAAAGGCGTCATCAGGCGGCGGATGCGCGGCCTGATAGGAAAACTCATGGCTTTGCCGCCGCTGCTCCTGACGCCGGAAGGTATTCAGGCTGCTGTTCATGGAGCACCACGCGATCGTGGAGAAGCGGTATCTGTGCAGACTCTTTTCGGTAAAATAACGTTGGACAGCGTGAAGATAGCCGATTGCCGCAATATCGTAATACTCCCGGATCTCCAGCTTCTTTTCCAGAAGGAAACCGTAGATCAGGGCGTGGTATTGAGCGGCAAAGCGGCGCTGCGGTTCTGTCAGGGGAGTGGGAACAGGGGCCTCCGGCGGAGGCCCTGTTTCCCGTTTTTCTTCCTCAATGCGGGGGATCGTATCAGGCGGGAAGTTCTTCCCGTTCTCCATCAATGACCGCCTCTAACGCAAAGTGTGCGCCGTTGTCAGGCAACTCCAGATGCGAGGCATCGCCGTCCCCGATGATGCTGGAGGCTGCGGCGCCCGCCTGCGCTCTCTGCGCGTTGATGTCCTTGATCTGCGCCACAAAGCCATCTGCATAAGCGCGGATATGCGCCAGGTCTTCCCCGGCGAAATCGGCGATCTTGGTAAAGGTGGCGACGCAATATTCGTGGCTGCCGCTGACCGCCTTCTTCAGCCCAATCCGCACCACGCCGGTGCAAACCTTGCGGCGGCGGGAGAGGAACGCTTCATTGACGAAGCGGGTATAGGGCATCAGACTGGTAGGCGGCAGCGCGATCTGGATGGGCATATACTCACCGCTGCGCAGCAGGTAGAGCATTCTCATGTTCTTGCATGCCTTCCCCTTGTTGTTCCCGTCGCTGCCAAACTGGTTGAGAACGCAGTCCGCACAGGTGCCGCCGGGCTCACCGTAGCCGACCTTTCCATCGAAGGACTGGCACAGGGGCGGCTGGTCATCATCGTACTCGCTGCCCTCCGGCCAGTAGGCGTTGGAGTTGTGGCTGTAGAGAATGACACCCTCCAGATAAGGCGCATAGTCCGGCACATCCGGGTTTCCGGACGGGATCTCAAACTGCAGATGACCGCCGCCGGGGATCTTGATGCGGGTGAAGCTCAAGCGCAGGCCCTCCATATCATCCGCAAGATCTTCGCTGGTGAAGTCATCGCCGTCAAGGAGCTGCGGGATCTGGAATGTGGTCTTGGTCTCCATCATGGTATTGGTCTGTTCGTACATAATCGTGTCCTCCTTAAAAATATTCCGACCGCTCAGGCGGCCAGCAGTTCCGTTTGATTCATCTGCCGGAACAGGGCGGGCGACATCGTCATAACGCTGTACCCGATCTCCTCCAGCTTCGTTGCCCGGTCATAGCTCTCAACATCCTGACTGAAGCGGGTCACGGCATTGGCGAGCCCGTATAGGGAGAAATCGCCGCCGGTGATCAGATGCTCCAAAACACCGTTGCTCTCGTCCTCCGTAATGCCGAAGCTGGAGGAAGCCAGCTTGACGATGGCGGGGAGCTTTTTGGTATCCAGCATGGCTGTGGTGCTCTCCCGCATGCGATTCACCGCCTGGGCGAATCTCGCCTCAGAGATGGCGGCCCGGACAGTGTCCTTGAGCTTCAGTACAAAGGCGTGATCGTCTGCCAGCAGTGTTTCATCGGAATAGATGGAAAAGTCCTCATCGCTGGTCGCGGCACGGCCTACATGGTTACGGCGGGTCTTGGCGTCATTGATCACCATGCCGTTGGAGCATACCAGGCGGTAGATCAACGGCTGGATGGTAACGGAGCCCAGCCCGGTCTCACTGTTGGAGATAATAACGCCGGCCTGTACCACATCGCCCGGAACGACATCTGCCTGCAGACGGGGATTGACCACCTTGATATACATGAAATCGTCGGTGATTTGCGTGCTGACGAACCGTGCCTCCGGCAGCTCCCCAATGACGGGCAGCGTTACACTGGCAATGTCCAGATTGTCAATGCGGCGGTAGCGGTTGCTGAGAAACGCGCGGGCGCAGCCGTCTATGGTGCGGAGCGTCCGAAGCTCGTTTTTCTGGGAAAACCAGTAGTTGGCGTTATAGGCCAAAAGCTCCGGCGCGTCCGTGCGCATCAGCTCATAATACTTCTGCGGGATGCCAAGGTAGGTTCCCAGCTGGCGGTGTGCCGTCTGACGAATATCCAGAGGCGTGATCTTGTCCGTACCCTCCTCCGTGACGCGAAGCTGCGGCACGTCCGAGACAACTGAGAGGGACAGGCTTCCGGTATTCACCAGATAGTCCTGCTTGGCCTTGCTCTGACGCAGCAGCTCCTGCGCCATCTCTTTGATGGTAAGTCCGGTTTTCATTCCTGCTTCACATCCTTTCTCTGCCGCTCACCAGGAAACGAGGATATCCGCGTCTCTTGCATCGGCAGCATAGCCTTCCGATTCCAGCACCTTGACCAGCTGCGGCCAGTAGACCTTTTCGGGAAAGTCCAGAAAGGCTTCCTTCGCCGGCTCCGTTTCATTTTCCTTGGTCTGCACGAAGATCTCACCGTTTTCCTGCACGGTCAGACTGCTGTGGCCCCTGGAGTTCAGATCGGTGACCAGTGCCTCCAATACAGCGCGGCCCCGTGTCTCAAACCAGATACGGGGATTCACCGGCTGCCGGTTGGGCGGCTGTGCGTCCGGTGAACCGGGCATCAGCGGAGAGAGCTTAACGAGAGAGCAGTCGAGATTTGCTTTTTGATCCAGCTTCACGTCGGCATAGTCATGCTCCGGAATGCCATAGACACGGATGCGGGCCGTGCCGCCCTCCACAGCAAAGCGGGAGGGCTCATCCAGCCATTCCCAACGGGCGTTGGGATATGCGGCGTGGAGCATGGCGGTGATCCGGTAGTTTACATGGCACAACAGCGCTTCCGCCAGTTGGCCGCCGCTATTTGCCGGGGCTTTCTGCTCACGGAGCTGTGCCTCCTTTACGCGGTAGGCACGGTTATTGCGCCAGAGTGGAAGAGCCTGCGTCAAAAGCCACCACAGCAGCCAAAGGGCAAACACCGCCAGTAGCAGGGGAAGAAGCATCCGCCCGCGGACGAGCGCGAGAATGGCGATCACGATACCGATGAGAAGCGAGATGCTGCTCCAAAAGGGAGATTCTTTTTTCATTTCAGTTGCCACCTTTCAAAAATAATCTGGAAAACAAAAAAAGAGGAACCGCGTATGTGTCCAGAATCTCTTAAAACACATCATGCGGTTCCTCTTTTTCACTTCGCCGGAATACGCTTATTCCGGCAGGCGTTCCCGATCTCCGTCCACGACCTCCACAGGAGGCAGCGGCGGCCGGGCAGCGCCGGGGCTTTGCTTTCGCGCGGGTCTTCGCTCTGTACGGGGTGGCTTTAACTGCCATCCCGTCAGGCTGAGCTTCAGCCGCTTGTCCCTTTCGCTTCCACCGTTTCTGGTGCAGTCCACCAGCTCCAAAAAGCCTTGGACCCAGATGCGGGAATCCTTGCGGATCTCCGCGTCTGCCAGCGCCAATGCAGCCGTTCCCCATGCCCAGACCTCAAAATACTGTCTGTGACCGGTATCCCGGCGCCCGATCCATTCGACCAGACCGAAGGATACATAGGGGACTTGCTTGTGACTCATTTTCAGCTGAAGGTCATTGGTCACCCGACCGAAAACATGGACTTCTGCCATACAACTCCTTTCTGCCGCAAGGGCAATACTTATATATAAAAAATGCCAGTAAAGCGACAGATACCCAATATGGGTACAGTCGTCCTACTGACACTTGCGTACAAACCTGACAGCGTGCACAGGTGGATCACTCCACACACGGATCTATGTCCATGTCCCTGATAAGGGAAATTGTGCAAAATTCATTTACGAGCGTATTGTACCACAGGATATAGCTTGTGTCAAGCAGGAAACACAATATATAGTATTTATTCGCGGCGTATTTTTATAGATATTGTGGATCGGCCTATTCCTTTACGAACAGGCCTATGGGACAGATGTGGGTAAAACCGGGGTTGGAGATGTACCAGCAGCCGGGGCCCTCGGGCTTTTGGCTCATTTCCAAGGTGATCTCCCGCCATCCGTCTGGGAAGAGCGCGCGAAAGGTCTCGCCGGCGTGGATACCGCGGCCGTTGAGCAGCAAGCGGGGGTAGGGGTCGGTGTCCTCCGGGGCGGGCAACTGGATTTGCCCAAGTCTTTCTCTGTTCATGATAGAACCTCCTCGTATAATAAATACAAAAAAGAAAGCTGTTTTTTTGCAGCCAACAGAAAAATACAGGTCCCGTAAAAAGGAGAGAAGAAAGCTACCGAAAAACGGGACTGCTATCAGAAAGGTATCAATTGTGCAGTAGCAAATCAAAAGGGCGGTGCCGGCAAAACAACCACGTCCCAGGCATTGGTTGCAGGACTGGCAGCGAAGGGGTACAGGGTTCTGGGGATTGACCTTGATCCGCAGGGAAATTTCTCTACGGCCTGCGGAGCAGAGAACTATAATGTCCAGACGATTTATGAGGTTATGAAGCGGGCGGCCAGCATCCAGGACGCCATCCAGCACATGAAGGGCGGCTATGACGTTGTACCGGCTAATATTATGCTGGCCGGAGCCGAGCAGGAACTCTCCCAGACCGGCAAGGAACACCGGCTGAAGGAGGCCGTGGCGCCGTTGGCCAGTGACTATGATTTTATTGTGATTGACACGCCGCCTTCCCTTGGGGTGCTGACGGTGAATGCCTTTACCTGTGCTACCGATATTCTGATTCCGACAACGGCAGGAATTTTTGCGACTGCCGGGATCTCCCAGCTCAACGAGACCGTCACCAGCGTTCAAAAGTATTGCAATCCGGCTGTCAAAGTGAGAGGAATTTTGTTTACGAGATTCAATCCGCGGGCGAATATCAGCTGGCAGATGAAGGAACTGGCGGAGCAGCTTGGCGAATACATTTCTGCGCCGATCTACAAGACATACATTCGATCTGCTGTAGTGGTGGAGGAGGCCCAGGCGAACAGCCAGGACATTTTTGACTATGCCAACAAGTCTACGGTGGCAGAAGACTATAAAGCATTTATTGATGAATTTTTGAAAGGGGAAAATGAATAATGGCAGGGAAAGTGAAGTTTGATCAGGAGTCTGCATTTAAGTCTATCATCGGAGTAGGTCGCCAGAGCGAGAATACGGCTATTGCTGAAGAAAAAAATGCAAAGAAAAATAGTGACTGGGTGCAGCGGGCCTATTATCTGGATCGGGACATTGATAAGGCGCTGCGCAGGATGGCACTGGAGGAAGATAAGAATCTGACGGAGTCCGTCAATGACGCTTTGAGAGCGGGATTGACAAAATATCTGTAAAAACAAGAAAAAATCGAAAAGGCAATCATAGATTGCATAAATGTAAACCGAAAGCGGTTTACATTTATGAGATTTGCTCTAATTAGGAGGGCATAAGCCAACACAATACCGAATCCGACAACAGACAATAAGATGAAAAAGTAAAAATGATGAATTTCCGAGAGATGTATAATAAAATTGTATTACTATTGCACAAGAATTGGAGATGTGATAATATATTGCTAAAGACCACAATACGGTCTAAAATTAGAAAGAGGTGAAGAAAAATGACGCGAGTGAGGAGATTGGCAGTCTTTTTTGTAGCGAGTGTTCTGTTGTTTAGTGTGATGATTTTACCGGTTTATGCTAAGGCGGATATAAACATTAACACATTTAGCGATGAGCAGTTATATGATTATTTAATGGAGAAAACGAAGAATGATTTTTTAATTGCGATTTCTGAGATTTGCAAAGAAAGTGTTCCAGCGCAGATTACGGTGGTGGGAGTTGCGCTGTCGAACAGAAGTGATATTACTGACGATGAGTTAGTTCAGTTGATTTCTGATAATGGTAACCCCTATTTTTTGCGCCGTATTGCTGTTGAAACATATGCATTTAGACAGCCTGCATTAATAGATGATCGAATTAATGCAATTATTGCGGATGAAAGTGAGGCCGCCGATTTACGAATGATTTTAGTTTCGTTGTTGGCAGACTTTATGAATACGTCTGATGTTGCGATGTTAACTAGTGTATCGAATAATGCAGATGATAACCTAGCCTATAATTCCATAAAAGCGCTTGAACGTGTCCAACCGGAAGCAGCGTTTAGCATTGCGGTGTCAATCTATGAAAACTACGAGATGGAAACTCCCGCTAGAATAAGCATTGCTGCAAAGGTGCTGTCAAACCATCTTGGGAGCAGCGTTCAAAGCAGAGTGATGAGCTCTGAAACGATAACCGTTAATGAATTCATTAACCGCAGTGCAATTATTTTTTCAAACACGGATAATGAAGAAGTACGGTATGCCATAAGTCGTGCTACGGAAAGTCTATCAGAGGATGGAGTTGCTCCGCTGACTGTGACTCCACGAGCTACGGGTTTTCAAGGATATGCAGCTTATCGTGACGGAGTTATAAGCGAAAATTTAAATTTAAACTGGCATGCTGCAATAATTACTGGCACAGAAACGAGTATGATGTATTATATTTTCGCACACGCACGCGGCTCTGGAGCAACGACGGAATTGGGTAGTTATTCCGATTTTATCGGAGATGGTGATCCACAGGGATATTACAGACCTGCAAGCACAACTCTAACAAGTTCACAACGAGATGCAGTGTGTGCGACAGCTACAGACCTAGCCTACGCAAGAATTCCTTATGTATTTATGAACCCGATTTCTTATAGTATTTCTTCATCGGCTTTTGGAAAATATCCTATCGATGACATTTTGGCGATTCGATGCGATGGTTTCGTTGAATATGCTTATGAATATAACGATATTCGTGTCTACGGGGATGATACTTATTGGAATATTTCACGTGTGGGAACGGCCTATACTGAAGAACATGGCGGATTTCAATTGACACCTAGAAAGCAAGCAAATGACTACATGGTTAGATTGGGTTCGTTGTAAGAAATATAAAAGGAACATGAAAATATATCAGGAGAATAAGGAAAAAATCGAAGATTATCTTTTTATTATTACTGTACTTATATTTATTATTTCAACAATAGCCAATGCTCCTCATATGTTTTCGCCAGCTGGCGAAGCGACGCTTTGGGGTGCTATATGCAGTTATTCATATCTGGCGATATGGCTTGTAGCAACATACGTTTTAAGAAAACGAAAAGGATGGATTTGGTCAACATTTATCGTTAGGATAATGACCATTGTATCGATTTGTTTGACTATGCTGTTGACCAAATTTAACCTGGATATAAAAAATATGCTATGGGCAATCATCGCTTATATACCATTTGGACTGCTTGTTCCAGTATATGGGGGGATATACAAAGGGCTCTTGCAAAGTTGGTGGTTTTATGCAATACCTTTGGGACAGGCAATTATTAGTACCATGTTATTTGTTCGAATGCAATTGCAAAGGACGACATGATGGAAGAAGAGGTTCTCTTGAGAAAGCGAGGGAGCCTCTTCTTATATAACGGTTTACCCGTTTATATGTGAACGGGTAAACCGTTATACGGTTAATTTTGGTAATATGTTTACACTGCCAGTTACGTATGGTGAGATGTTCTTGGATAGAAAAGGGCTGTGGTGGATGCTGAGTAACCGTCAAAGCTAAAGGCGTATAATAATCGTGGCGGCTTCTTCAAGTTATCGAAACTGCGCCATATCATTTTGCTTGTCCATTTATATTTCCTCCTGCAAAAAAAATAAGCCGGAGCGATCTTGATCGCTTCGGCAGGTAAACGTATGATGGGCAAAACGCCCTTTTTGAATCTGGAATGCATCAATACTAAGATTGGATATATTTCCGGATGGTGAAGACCGAGGCACGCTTGGAGAAGTGTTGCGATTTTGAACATTAGTCGTTATATATAGTGCATGGTAGGTTGACACATCATTTCTAGAGAAGGCAACAGTGTTGATATAGAATTGTAGGAAGATACAATATACGTCATATACAACGCTATGGGAGATTCAGTGAGGATTTTACGAGACGGGAGAATCGAAGTGGGGTTCAGTGAAGATGGCAGGCTAACCGCTTTATTTGAGGAGGGCAACCAAAATAAAAACAAGTGTTCTGTTAAGAATGCTGCACTGGTTGGCTATCATCAAAAATTCTGCGGAGGAAGTTACTTATGTGGAATACGGAATTGTTGATTTAGCGGGGGTTACTGGTACAACATAGGTAGTATAAGCGGATAAATAATTTCAAAAAAGGAGAACATTGAATATGCAATTTTTCAAGAAGAATCAAAAGCAGATTGTGATATTTTTCCTATTTGCAGTACTACTGGTAGGTGTACGACTGACGATTGGTAAGTTGCAGGAAACGATTGATAACTCGCCAGAGGCGAATGTCAGGATAACATCTACGGGAATTGATGTAGAAAATCATCAACTTCTTCTAGATGCCGCTGTACCCCTAAAAGGCTGGAAGAAGCCTGCTCTGCTTCTTGAAACGGAGGATACCTCTACGGAAATTTCCTTAACGGAGACAAAAAGCGGTTTATTCATCGGCTCTTTTAGGGTGCCCTTGGATCAGCCAAACAGCTTTCAGCTCTACCTGACGGATGAGGGTACTGTTCAAAAGCGCCTTCGTGATTGCGACAATGCAATAACACTGCTTCCGGTGCATTTTAGAAAATATAATCTTTTGACCCCAAAGTTTGAAGCGGGAAATCTCAGGAACGGAGTTATTACCAGCGAAGTGAGTGATATTTGTTTAGAGGGCGACGAAGATGGTAGCTGTACCGTAGAACTACGTGTGTACTGCAATGGCATTTTGACCAAGGTAGCGCCTGCTACACGGGATGCAGAAAGCGGCCTCTATTGTTCGGAGCGTATAGAAGTGCCGTGTAGACGGGGAGACGCCCTATGGTTGACCATTGCCTATCAGGATACTCAAAATATCGAATGCGAAGTTACTCTTGGACGCTGGGAGATTACCGACAATGGTGATGTCCAGCGTAAGCCTGAGCTGGCGCAAGATATTTACCCAACTTTGACTTGGCCGGAGGAAAATAACAAAACGGCGTAGCTGTAATGAATCTTTCTCATCTGGCGTTCGAAAAGCAATAGCCAGTAAAATTTTAATAATGAGAAAGATTTTATATACACAATGCACGGAATGATTTACAAATTGAGTAATCCAACACTCCTTATATGATGTAAGCAATAAAGCAATATGTGACGGGCAAAGCATATTGTGGCCCAATTGCTTAAACTTATATTATTACAAGGAGGAAAAATTATGGGACTGCCGCTGCTGGCTAAAGTCGGCGAAGAGAGAGAATTGACCGAAGAGATTTCTATTTATGATATTCTGGACATTCTGGACTTCGCAGAACTTGGAAAAGACGTTGCCGACCTGACTACCGAATATCTGAAGGCGGCATTTTGGGCGTATGCCAAGACTATTGCAAAGGTTTCCAATGTTGTGGTTGGAATCTCCATTGCTGCTTACGTACTGGAAGCAATTCTCATTGGTCTCCAGAGAAATGGCAAGACCGCACTTGAAGTCACATACACCTACCGCTATGATTTGCTGTATGGTGATCCCACCACTGTACCGCGTTGGCAGGCTATTGGCTTTAGCTATCGGTTTGTCTAATTTTGAACTGTCCGGCTTGTGCGACAGTAGAAAAAGGCCCCTGGTAGGAAGCATTGAGTTTTAGTAGGAGAGGCGTCGCGTTAGCGGCGCCTCTCTTGCTTTTAACTAGATACGTAAGCGTCAACTCCAGCAGCGCCTATCATCCGAATAATCGAACAATTCTTTAATGATTAAAGCACCAATTATCACATTCACGGGCGCATTCGGGCGGGAAGATTTACTGCTGTATAAAACAGAAAATCTTTCTTCATCAATATTGGGAAAAATCTCATCCGCAAATATTTTCGCCCATGAATTATTAAGTGCTTTTTTTCGCGAGCAGTAAGTGAAAATACACTGTCATTGAAAGATATTTGCTGGCTGCTGTTTACTTTAAATGACATAAATCTTACCACCCTTCAAATCTATAACCATTATAACACAATAGATTTGGGGGTGGTAAGGTTGGCTGCGAATTATTCCATTTTCAGAAATTTCCTATACTTTTGACCCCGGCATCCTGACATTGGGGCAAACGCCTCGGCTTGTTTTTTTTAAATCGTTGTTTACTTCCTTGCGGGTGCAAATTATAATATTAGCAAGGAGCTGGCAGTGATATGACCACCTACAAACGGCTCAATCTGCTTTTCAGCAAACGTGACATCAAGCCCGATCGGATTGAGGTCTTTTTGATCCGTTGCCTATATAACGATAAACTGAACTTGAGATCGTGAGGGTACAGCTATGGCGAGAGTTTCCACCAGAGAGAATAAAAATATATATCAGTTGACCAGAGAAAATCTGAAGCTTACCAGAGAGACCGCGAGTGAACTGTTAGAATCCATTCCGCCGGAGCGTATAGAAAAGATTGAGAACGAGCGCTCTTTTCCGCATCCGGATGAAGTGCTTACAATGGCAGAGAAATATAAAAAGCCGGACCTGTGCAACTATTACTGCGCCAATCAGTGTCCCATCGGGCAGGAGTATGTGCCGGAGGTCAAGATCAAGGACCTGTCTCAGATCGTGCTGGAAATGCTGGCATCTTTAAACGCGATGAATAAGCGGAAGGACCGGCTTATTGAAATCACGGCTGACGGCAAAATTTCCGATGATGAGCTGGAGGATTTTCTATACATTCAGGAGGAGCTGGAACGCATTTCCATTACGGTGGAGACCTTGCAGCTCTGGGCAGAGAAGATGCTGGCTGCCGGTGTGATTGATGAGGCGCGGTATGAAGCGTATCGGAGCCGGAAGAAAACCTGAAAGGGGTATTTTGCTCCGAAAGTGAAAATAAACTGCTGTATCTTTCCAATTCTATGATGTATTCCGCCGTCCTTTTGCTGTACGCTATTCTCAAGCAAAGGGGCGGCGTTCCAAAAACCGGAAAAGGAGCTGAGGGCCATGGGGTCAGAGAGCGGCTGTTGACCATCCACTTGATGGAATTATTGAGAAAAGACGGAAAATATGCAACAAAATTAGGTGTTAAGGCCAAGCTGTTTTGTCCAGAAATAGCCGGTCTGTTTTGTCGCATAGCCGGATTGTTTTGTCACGACAGCCGAGCTAATCTGTCGTTGAAGCCGGTCTGTTTTGGCATCGCTATATCATAAAAGGGAAAAGAGAGGTGCCGTTCTTGGTAGAACGGCACCTCTCTTCAACTTGAGACTATTGGAATTGATACAGCATAACAGCATTGATATTTTGGTTGTCGCTGCTGTACATGATGGGACGATATTCACCTTCTGGAAGGGAACTCAGATCGAGCGTTCCTGTAAGAGCACCACCAACGGCAGATAGGGTATACACCTCTTCAGACACCTCATCGATAAATCCAATATAGATTGTTCTGGAAGCAGAGGCCCAAGTGCAATGAACGGCCATTGCCTTTGTTTTTTCATTGGGCAACAG
>CDZP01044541.1_pt1 | contig 72642 bp, 85 predicted proteins | sample 554941 | NCBI WGS metagenome assembly CDZP01 (sample SAMEA3182064, study PRJEB8094) | gut metagenome | biome: human; feature: gut; material: Stool; isolation source: human stools | place: Canada | collected 2013-01-28
TTCATCAGGTCACGGATTTTCTGTTCGTCTTCCGCGTTCCCGTTCAGCGCGCCCAGTGCGGATCCTACGATGATCGGCACTTCATCGCCGGGGAAGTCATAGGAGGACAGCAGGTCGCGGATTTCCATTTCTACGAGGTCGATCAGTTCCGGATCGTCTACCTGGTCTGCTTTGTTCAGGAATACGACGATGGCCGGTACGCCTACCTGCTTGGCAAGAAGGATGTGTTCACGGGTCTGGGGCATCGGGCCGTCTGCTGCGGATACGACCAGGATTGCTCCGTCCATCTGTGCTGCGCCGGTGATCATGTTCTTTACATAGTCGGCGTGCCCGGGGCAGTCTACATGTGCGTAATGGCGGCTCGCGGTTTCATATTCTACAGTGGATGTATTGATGGTGATACCGCGCGCTCTTTCTTCCGGTGCTTTATCAATGGACGCGTAGTCCAGGAAGTTTGCCTTGCCTTCTTCAGCCAGTACTTTGGTGATGGCCGCGGTCAGGGTGGTTTTACCGTGATCAACGTGTCCGATGGTACCGATGTTTACATGCGGTTTGGTTCTTTCATAATGTGCTTTTGCCATATCTTCTCTCCTTCAATAAAAAAAGATTTTTCGCTTTTCCTATTATACATATAAAAACGACAGGAAACAAGGAAGCACCAAAAGGTATCCCTATTCCCATAAAGATTCCCCAAGAAACGTTTCTTTTTAAACAAAGCTCCCTTAAAATACATCATAAAAAACAAATAAAAAATCCCCTGACACAGAGGATCTTCTACGCTGGTGGCGGCTCAGAGATTTGAACTCCGGACACAGCGGGTATGAACCGCTTGCTCTAGCCAACTGAGCTAAGCCGCCATGGAGCTGATAACCAGGATTGAACTGGTGACCTTATCCTTACCAAGGATACGCTCTACCGACTGAGCTATATCAGCAATCTATATGAATGAAGATAATAAACATGGTTGCGGGGGCAGGACTTGAACCTGCGGCCTTCGGGTTATGAGCCCGACGAGCTACCAACTGCTCCACCCCGCGTCATTGGTGGGCGGAATAGGATTCGAACCTATGAAGGCAAAGCCGGCAGATTTACAGTCTGCTCCCTTTAACCACTCGGGAATCCGCCCACATGGAGCTGGCAATAGGACTCGAACCTACGACCTGCTGATTACAAATCAGCTGCTCTACCAACTGAGCTACGCCAGCACATCAGTGACAAGAGTTATTATACATACAGGCCACCTTATTGTCAAGAGTTTTCACGGGTCGTTCCTATCGCTTATGCCTACTGATTATAGCACCAACCGTCGCTGCTGTCCACCATTTCCACAGCCGTGGCAGTCAGGCATTCCCTTTTCAAAATGAAATACTCTTTACTCCGTTTCTTCCTTGCGGCTCACCAGTTCCGTCGGACCGCTGACATCACGGTTCAATACTTTCTTCGCACCTTTTAAGAACTTCGGACGCGCAATCAAAACGATGCGGCCGCAGCCACGGCATTTGACACGCATATCGCTGCCCAGCTGAAGGACCTCCCATTCGGAAGAACCGCAGGGATGCTGCTTTTTCATCTGTACGACATCACCGATGCGGAATTGGATAAATTTCATCATGTCACCCTATTTCTTCGGTACAAATAATAATCGGATCGGAAAATAGCAGGCACCCGGCGGGATAAACCGGATATATAGATCTTTCCCCGCTTCCCAAGTTCCCAGTTTCTCATAATCGTAAATGGTATCATGGCCGAACCAGCGGGTTCCATAGCGTTCCGTACGGTATATACGGAGCAGCCTGCGGTCCTGCCCGATTTCCAGTGTCCCTTCAAAAACACCTCCGTTCGGGTTCAGATAAAGATCATACTTCCCCGTCCCTTTGCTGTGGATTGTCAAATGGCAGGTAATACCGTAGTTCCCCGTATTTTCCCGCCCGATGAAATTAAGTTCGTCCCTTCCTTCCTGAAAAAATGCTGTGCTTTCGGCAGAACCCAATTCAATTTTTCCTGCGCTTTTTTCCGCGTCCCACACGCCGCTTTCAAAATAAACGTGCATGGGAAATGTTCCCCGCATTTCATGGGAGTCCGGAGGAAGGTACCTTGCCTTTTCCAGATGCTTTTCCACACTGCCTTCATAAGGAAGAATAGCCGCGCCGAATCGGACGGGCGACGATGTTTCCACTTCCACGATACCGCTGACCAAATCATCTTGCCGGATTCCTTTTGCGTTATCTTCAAAAAGAATAGTCCGCTTTCCTTTCTCCAGCATAACGTTTCGCGGCTGCTGCTGCTTAGCCGTCACTTCTCTGAAAGAAAGCGTCTTTCCCGTAGGCACGTAGCTGCGGCTCGGTTCTCCCCGGAGCGTACGGACGACTTTGATCTCTTCTCCTTTATCGCTCACGCCATAAACCGCAAGGCGCGCCGGTTTTCCCGTCTCATTTACATGATAATAGTAAATCCGGCCTTTCCCTTTCAACACGGTACCTTCCGCAAGGATTCCGTAGTTTCGTGCATATTCAGGGCTGTCTGATAAGATCAGCGTATCTTCCGCTTTTATCTTTTCCAAAGGGATTTCTTCATAGGAAATATCCAAAGGCGACGCCCCTGCCGCCGTAACCGCTCCGCAAGCGGCAGCCGCCATAGCGGCGATCCATGTTTTTATGTTCATTACTTTCTGCCTTTTGCCTTTCCTGCCAATGTTTCCGCCATGGAGGCTATTTTACGGAACCGATGGGCCAGTCCCGACTTGGTGATGCCGCATAGATCCGCCAATTCCGCCATGGAAGCGTCCGGATTTTTCATGCGTGCTTCGCAGGCGGCGCGAATAGACGGTGACAATTCGGATAATCGTTTATACTGCAATAATTTTTCCACATCCCGCATTTGGCGGACAGCAGCGTCCACTGATTTCTGCAGATTTGCCGTTTCACAATTTACCTGGCGGTTGACACGGTTCCGCATATCTTTCACCACGCGGACACTTTCAAAATCCATATAACTATTTGCCGCACCGACAATCTGCAAAAAAGAACTCACATCATCACCGCCTTTGATGTAGACAATGTAATCATTTTTTCGGTCGGTCATACGGGCATTCAATTTGAAGGAACGCATCACGGCAATGAGTTCTCCGGCAAACCGCAGCGACTGTGTCACCAATTCCAGATGGTAATCGCCCTGAGGCCGGCTCACCGTACCGCCGCCAAGGAAAGCGCCCGCCAGATAAGACCGCCGTTCTTCGGCAGACACCAGCCGGCCCGCATCACGGATATCCATGAGCGGATCCAATCCCATTTCCCTAAGGAACCTCAAGCTGTCCGCTGACGGCCGGACAGTCAAAGTATACACATTTTTCTTGCGCAGCTTCCGTCCCTGCCGCACCATAGCTGACGGCATAAGATTGAAATCTTTTTTCAGGCAGACGAGGACACGGCGGGCAACGGCGCTGTTCCCCGTAGAAAATTCCACGCCCTTTTTCCCCTGCGCTCCCGTAACAATTGCGCCGCCCATACGAAGAAGTGCCAGCAGTTCCCCGCTTCTGCTTTCTTTATCGGGACGGACAACACGGGCAAGCTCATTCTTCACCTGCTCCGTAAATGACATTACTTCGCCCTCCCCAGATACCCCGATAATACTTCAGGTGCAATATTGGTTTTCAGAAGTCCGGAAATACGGATGATTTCATTGCAAAGCGTATCCGTATCATGAACAGCGCCTTTTTCAACGCCGAGCAAATCCTCTTCAATAAGGATTATCCCCATATGCTGGATTTTCTTCCGATCTATTTCCACCGGATGCGCCTGTACTTTTTCATAACGTTTCAGTACATCTTTCTTCGGCACACCGTTGTTGACAAGAACATAGTCAATGACCCCTTTCCCCACATGATCGACAAGGGCTTTTAAATGGTCACTGACGGTATAACCGAGGGTCTCGCCCGGCTGGGTCATCACGTTGCAGATATACATGCACGGCGCGGAACTTTCCTTGATCGCCGTAAGAATCTCAGGTACAAGAAGGTCGGGAAGCACGCTGGTATACAAGCTGCCCGGGCCCAAGGTAATCAGGTCGGCATTGCGGATTGCTTCCAACGCATCGCCTACAGCAATGGGAGCCGACGGAACGGTATCCACATGGATGATTTTTACTTTGCCGCCTTTTTTTTCGACATAAGCAGCAATTTCCGATTCCCCCTCAATCGTACTGCCGTCGGACATTTTCGCGCAGAGGCGGATTTTCTGCGCCGTCGCCGGCATGACCTGCCCGCGGATATTTAAAACGGTGCTGGCCGTTTCCAAAGCATTCTGCACATTTCCGAATTCCTTCATGAGCGCCGCCAGGAATAAATTGCCCAGACTGTGGCCCGCCAGTTCTCCTTCCCCACCAAAACGATATTGGAAGAGCTGTTCCAGTACCGTTTCTTTATCTGCCAAAGCCACCAGACAATTGCGTAAATCCCCGGGCGCGACAATATTCATCTCTTCACGAAGCCGGCCGGAAGAGCCGCCGTCATCCGCCACCGTAACAATAGCGGAAATATTGGAAGTCTTTGTTTTCAATCCGCGGAGAAGCATGGACAATCCGTGTCCTCCTCCGATAGCCACGACTTTCAGCCCGCGGGACAATTCCCATTTCGACACGATATGGCGGGACACGCTTTCCTGATCCGGTGCCACAAGGCTGAAGAAACGTTTCACCAGCCTGCGGATCGCCCACAACATGAAAAACAGGCCGATGAACACGAAAAAGATCCCTGCCGCAGCAAGAAATGTATAGCTGTAAGTCCCTGTTAGAACGAACAGAAGACGAAGTATTTCCTCCTCAATCCGACCAAAGACCTGGTAGTTCATAACGAGAGCAGCACCGAATGCCAACAGCATAAGGCCGAAGGAAAAGAGCAGCATCCATCTTTTTATATTTAACCCTGGATAAAGCCACTGCAGGAGCAGTTTCATTTGTTTTCCTCCTACTTATCATCTGCATCGCGAACAATGCGGTTCCTGTGCAAATCACGGTGTTCCACGTTCACATGGGCATGCTTTTCTTTCAGGTGGGCCCCCAGTTTTTCCGTCACGAAAACAGAACGGTGCATACCACCAGTACAACCGATGGCAATGGTGAACTGCGTTTTTCCCCGATCCCTGAACTGATCCACTATGAATCCCATGAAATTAAAAAGTTTTCTTTTGAATTCTTTGGTAACCGGTGATTTTTCAATATATGCCGCCACTTCCGGCACGCGCCCCGTCCAGTGCTTGTATTCTTCCACATAGAAAGGGTTCGGCAGGAAACGGACATCAATGACCATATCGGCATCAATAGGAATACCGTATTTGAAGCCGAAGGAAAATACAGTAATCTGCATATCCCGTTTCTTATCCACCGCGCCGAAACGGCTCCCCATGTATTCCTGCAGATCGGACGGTTTCATAGCGGTAGTGTCGATAATGACATCCGCCTGTGCGCGGACACCGGCAAGAATTTTTCGTTCCGCCTCTATGCCTTCCTGAATGCGCATCGTTTTGGCCAAAGGGTGCTGCCGACGGGTTTCCATATACCGCCGCACAAGAGCTTCGTCCGATGCTTCCAAAAAAACCACTTCATGGGGAATCCCCCGTTTATTCAATTCATCCAGCGCCTGGGGAAGCGCGTCAAAAAAAGAACCGCCCCGGATATCGGAAACCACCGCCACATGGCGGGTATTGGACGTACTCTTCCAGCAAAGGTCCGCAAAACGGGCAATCAGGACCGGCGGCAGGTTATCCACACAGTAATACCCCATATCTTCCAGCTTCTGCATGAAATTCGTTTTCCCCGCACCGCTCATGCCCGTGATAATCACAAAACGAAACCGTTCCATTACTTATACCTCCAATACATATTTCTCTATGGCTTTTGCCACACCATCCTCATTATTCGACGCCGTGATGAAATGAGCCGCCGCTTTTGCCGATTCCGCCGCATTTTCAACGGCAAAAGACCAATCAGTCAGATTAAACATGGAAATATCGTTATGCCCGTTCCCAAAAGTCATCAAACCTGACAAAGGAATCCCCCAGCGGTCACAAAGCTCGGCGAGCGCCGCCCCCTTGGACATGCCTTTCCTGTTCATTTCAAAAAACTCCGGCTTCGATTTCACCTGGTTCGTGGCATAGCTGAACTTTTCAGAAAGTACCCGCTCCACCTCTGCCATAACCTGCGGGTCTCTGTCAAATATCAGGAGCTTCGTCGGTTCTTTGGCAAGCGTCCAGAAATCCTCTCCCAGAACATGGGCGGAAACGCCGCACTGCTTTTCATAAGCCTCCGTACGCTCATCACGGAAAGGCACGTACACTTCATCATCAATATAGGCATGCATGTACCATCCCCGTTCATGGGCCGTATCTATAATGCCCTGTGCCGTTTCCATATCCATTGTCACATCATGGAGCACTCTGCCGCTTTCGCAAAGCCCCACAAACGCTCCCGTATAACAGATAAGCGGCACATCTCCAAGACCAATGGCATGCCCCCATGGGCGGGCGGCCTGAAACATACGGCCCGTAGCAATAACGATGCGGATATTTCTTTCCATCACTTTCCGGAGAATATCTTTCGTATAATCGGAAAGTGAAATATCATCGTGGAGAAGCGTATCGTCCAAATCGATCGCTATCATTTTTACCGGTGCCATTCATTCCTCCCTTTAAGGGTCCTTTATTTCCGCTTCAAGGCTTTCCAATTTGTTTGTACCCTATTATAGCATAAGCCTTATTAAGATATGTTGAGAATCGTTGTGTTTGTGTTTTGTCGATTTTACCGAGTGACCAAGAAATAATGATAAAAACAATAACCGTTAAAATGCGGTATTTTAGCTAAAATTTTTGCCGTATTTTTGCCGCCCAAAGAAAAAGAGCAGGGATTTCTCCCCGCCCGTTTTAATTTGCTTTACAGAACCATACCCGGAATGCCAGCATCGCATAATGAACGTTTTTTACATCGTGAATCTTCCAGCCTAAATATATTTTCCATCTGTAATTCGTGTTCAGGATCCGCATGGAATTATATATTTTCCAGTATTTCAGATCACGCGTAACAAGTATATTTCTTTCAAATTCCCCCGCCTTATAGTCATCGATAACCACAACATCATCCGGATTGATTGTCGTCCCGAACCAGTCAATTGCAAAACCGTATGCACAGTTTCTCATTAACCAAAACACACGGCAACAATATCTCTTCAATCTATCAATCAGCGGTAACGGCGCAATGTTAATTGATCTTTTCATCATCCGTCCATGGTTCGGATCATATCGCTTCTCTGCGCGGTAGTATTTGTAAAAATCATACCGCATCCATCCAGGGACATATTTTGTTATGCAGTCTTCGCTATCGCATGAATCATCAAATGTCTGCCACTTCCTTAAAAATCCGTGTAATTCACCGTTTTCATCGGAAAATAGAACAACAATTGGATTGGTGATATAGCAGATTATCATAATGAGTAATTGCAACGGTGCATATAAAAACCATCTCATATAATCCTCCTTGAGTAGTAATAAAACTAATTTCTCGCAACAAGGAATCCTGCTATAAATGCCAATGGTGTTCCTATTGCCCATGCGTCACGTTGTCTTTTTGCCAGTCTCAATTTGTGCTTCAACTCGTCGATTTCTTTCTTCAACAATTCTAATTCTTTCTTGCACTCGTTGATTTCTTTCTTCGCTTCTGCCAATGAGATCTTCGCACTGTTTAATGATATCTTGATTCTGCCCAATTCCATTTCTAAGCTGTTGCATTTCTTGAGTAACCTCTCGGCTTGTTCCCGTTGCTCGTTCGAGTTCAGCGTCAACATGCTCAAGTTCTGTTTCAGCATCGCTAATTCTGTCATCTGCTCTGTCCAGTCCGTTTTGAAGTCGTTCCATTCTTGGACTGTCATTGTGATGTATTCCGTAGTCTCCTCGGCTTGCAATAAAAACGATGGAGAAAATAACAAGAATGCACAAAATAATACTTTTGTAATGTATTTTGACAAAATTGTACACATTATCAGTCCTCCTCATCTTTTACGCAAACATTTTCCCATTTCATGTAAGAATCAAGATATGTTTCTTTTTTGTCTCCGTTGTATGTGACTTCGTAATACATTCCGTCGGATATTGTTGTGCTTACCAACGCTTTCCAGTTCTGCAATGTTTTACTAAACCATACGATAAAAACTTCACTTTCTTTCAGTTTTTTATTATCTGTTATCTCTACATGTTCATTGTAGTAATCGATAACGATCTGTTTTGCTTTTTCCTGATAGTTCATTTTTATACCTCCATCACAACATCTGCATCAAACAGTTTCCCTTCAATGTTTTCGGATTCCGTATACTGCCAGATATGGGCACCCGGATAATCACATTTCGAACCAAACTGCGCACACCATATTGCACATCCGCCCAGCTGATCAACATCCAGAATATTCACCAGCCAATCATAACAAGAATACAGTCCCACATATTTATAGCCCGCATCCCGCAAGCGATTAATAAAGACGTTGCAGATGTTTGTCAGTTCCTGATTATCCGGCATGCCATGACGTTCTTTATAACCATCACCATCTTCCATATCAAACCATACACCCATCGGTAATTTATCTGTAGTCAAACCGCACTCTTCAAGCGTCTGAATAACAAAATCCGCTTCGATACCTGCCACATCGTCAGATAATGCATAAGAATAATGGTAAATGCCGATTTTCAGTCCTGCTTTTAAAGCGCCATTCACATTGTCGTAAAACTGACTGTCTAAGTGCCCTTTGCCGTAACCAATGCGGATAATAGCAAACTCAAAACCTGCCGCTTTTACAGCACCCCAGTCTACCATTCCATTATTTTCAGATACGTCTATTCCCTTCATTGTTTGCCGCTCCTTTCTCTGCCGCGTCAGAATCACCGTTCCGGTTTTTATTAACCGAAAAAATCGATATAAAAGTAACAGCCCCGACCACCGCCGGAGCTGCATACTCTTTGAAAAATGTAATTAATTGTGCCGTATTAGCTGCTCCTGTTCGGTAAAAATCATGAAGCCACGAGAAGAGAACCATAAAAAACAGAATCAGAAGTCCGGCTCCGTAAAGATAAACAACTTTTAAAGATGTGTTCGCACGTCTTGAAATACGCGGAACATATCGCGTCCACAATCCTTTAATTTTATCCATCATGATTAACCATCCTTTTGAATATGCAGCCTTCGAAGTTCTTCCATAATCGCTGTCCCTGTACCGTTGCCGCCTAAACCGTGATAAGCCTCATACATAGTAGACGCTCGTTCCAATTCTGTATATGTGATGGCATTTCGCTTTACGGCACAGGCATGAATACTGATAAGCCTATCCTTGAGAAGCGCTCTGACGCCGTCCTCTGTCTTTTCCCTATTTTCTTGCAGGCCTTTAGCTTTATTCCAAAGAAAGCCTACAGCCATTGAAAGTGCCACATATACAATGTTGCTTGCGATCGGAAGCAGTGCATGAAAAAGTTCATGTTCCAATTATTTAATACTCTCCTTTCCTAATGCTCGTCTTGCAATTCGGACTTGCGACATTTGTATTTCATCAAGCCTCTTTCGTTTAGCATCACTGGATAAATCACTTTTCATGACTGCCTTTTTTGCTTGATTAATATTCTGAAAAGCTTTCACGGCATTCTTCATCTGTTCAAATTCTCGCGGATCGAATCCGTCCATCCGCCTATGTAGTTCCCGCCCCGCATTGAACAGTTTCAGTTGCCTGTCATATGCATCATAAACTTCCTGCACGCTTTCACTATTGGAATAAGGTGTGGCAGTAAATCCACGAATCCCCGGCTGTTCCGTCCATCTCTTTGCCGGACGTGTTTCATCCAGTCCTGCCACTCCGTCTGTAAGCGTCAATCCCAGTTCAGCAAGGCTCCCGCCATATCCGTGGATTGTATTATCTATCTTGCGGGGAGAAACGCCGAACGTTTCACCTATTTTGCGACCTACCGCTGACGTGTAAGGGCCATACTGCAGTTCAGGGATTGTATTCTGCTGGCTTTGTGGTACGATATCGCGCCCCATAAAGATGGAATGATTGGTCATTGCTTCAATAGCCGGCACTAATGCAGTTGGCAGGAATGATGGAGCCATAGAATCAAGTACAGAGCCGGCAAGGCCTTTGAATCCCGCTCCCTTTTGTTTTCTTTTTTTGTCATAATCCCACTGCAGCATACGTTCCGGAACGGTACCGAAAAGAATTCCCAGTTCAAAGGGTTTGGGGATTTTAATCAGCGTGTCTTTCGTCGGGATAATCCAGAAAATATCTTTCTGCCACTGCGGCAGTTCCTGATATCGTGGATCGTCCTTGTTGAGTTCCCAGAGCAATACTGACGGCAAGGTAATCCACATAGCTGTTTTTACTGTCATATCCAGCGGATTCGCTTTCCATTCACGGAACATCTTATCCGTTCCCTGAATAGCCGCATTGAAAAATGCAATCGTCTTATTCAGTGATTTTGTATGAGAACCTATTCGTGAAAAGTCCAGCGTCACATCACGACTTTCAAGCGCCGCTTCCTGAATACTGCCCGGGTTTCGCTTTTTGCTGAAAAGCCGATTCCCGATCCCCGTATACCCTTTTCGTACATTGTGAAACTCTGCTAAACGTGTAGCCATTTCTGTTGCCTCGGACAGTCCGCGCAGTATTTCAATAGGATTTGTGGTTACCATCTTTTTGACGCTTGGCCGCTGCAACAAGTCTCTCATCTGTCCGGAAAGGTAATTTCTATCAAGAGAAACAAGATTAGCCTGTGCCGCGCCCGACCGCATGTATTCCCAATACGTATTGCCCTTTTGCAGATACAGCCCCAATCCTTTAAGAGTGTCTACAACGGGGATAAATCCATGTTTAGAGTAGATTGTAGCAGAAATCATGTCGCGGACAGGATTTCGCAAGATAAATTCGGGCCCTAACGTCGCCCCGGCACGAAGCCATTTTGCCGGATAAGAAAGAAGCTTCGTAAACATGTTTGCACCTTCCGGATTCAGCATTTTAAATGCCTGATACAACTCCGGCGTTGTGTTGTAAACGACTTTCTTTCCGTTTTCCCAAACGCTGAAACTATGATCCGTTACCTTCGCCGCACCGGACACTTTTTCAATCAATGCTCCCATACCATCAACGTTTGCCAGTTTTACAATAGACTGCCCGACTTTATTCCGTTCGATGGCGCTCATTATTGAGAAAGTATTCCGGATTATTCCTTCCAATGGGTCTACCACGTCCAAAGTGCTGCCGCGCATTTTCTTTGTGACAGCTCCCACATTGGCAAATCCCTTTCCTGCTCCATTCCGTTGTGCTTCTGCAGCTTCATAAAATTCACGGAAGAACGGTACATAATGAGGATATTTATTCTTCATGGCCATTGCGGCCTTTACCGATAACATACCGGCATCTACAGCATTTGCAAGCAGGAAATCATTATATCTGTGGATTTCCGCAGCAGCTTTCGCAAAAACAGGATTCTTCTCATAATGCTTGATGACGTCAAAACATTCTGATTTTGTAAATCTCGTAATCAGTGGTGTTTCATCTCGCGGTAAGAATGTATTCCAGTGGTTCATATCAAGTTCGCGCAATGCGGTCAGATACGTAGAAAAATCTTTCAGCTGATTATCCGGGATTTTTCGGATAATATCCTTAAAAGCAGGTATTTTATGCTTGGGCGAACCATTCTGCAGAAGTGCTTCTGCTTTGCCTGCCCATCCGCGCGCAAGCCACGCCTGCTTAAATACGTTTTCTTCTACTCTTAACTTTCTTCCCGTGCGTTTTTCCACTTCACTGATAAGTTCTTCTAACGGATGAAGCTCATCCACCAATGTAGTATACGGTTCATGATAAACTTTCCGCGCGACTTCCTTAGAATCCTTGAAGAATTTTATCGTTTTCTGCAGCAGATTTTCTTTACCGCCAAAAGAAACAGACCCTTTCATCCGTTCCCACACAGGCTGCGCATACCATTGATGGCCGACATAAGACAATTTGTCTACTGCAGCATGCAGGTCTTTATCACCTTCCAATATTTGTTTAAATTCCTTATAAAACAGTGGGAAATCAGAGGCTGCTGTTTTACGGCGCGTAACATAGTCATGGAAAAATTCAGCAATCCCTTCCTTTCGGATGGTTTTTATGCCACCTTTGTTATAGGCATTTCCGAAACGTTTATGGATAACATTAGAAAATTCCGTATCAAAACCAGGACGATTGCTGAATTTAAACCTTGCATCCACATAGTGTCCAAGTTCATGCATAACAGTTCGGGGATCCCCGAACGTTCTTGTTCGTATAATATCCGTTTTAGGGTTATACCAGCCGTTGGTGCCTTTCTTACCGACACGCCCCTTCTTGATCGTAGCCCCGAAAATGCTATTTACATCATCAAGAATCTGCTTGCGTGAAATCGTCTCTCCCTGCCATGTGGTCAAGTCATTACCGGCCGCCTCCTCAACAGGTCTTGCCATAAATGACCGTTCATCACCCGGCAATTTTACTTTTCCTGTTTCTTCTGCTACAATAGAGTTGCCAGATGGGTGGAGCTGGGTATCCGGCGTTGAACCCCTATCGCTGGAGGGTTGCAGAGGATACCCTGACTGACGACCTCGAATATTTTCGCCGACGTAAATTAATTCGTCGGCGTTTTTTATATCTCTTGAAAGCTGATTAATAGCATTGTTTCGATGTCTGGGCTTATCCATAGCCGTACTTGAAGAGATAATTTTCCCTTTATCGGTTTTATCCATGCTGACCGCTATTTGATGTAACAAATTATCTTTTCCGCGCCATAGATTCACATAGAGTTTTCTTCCATTCTTTTGCTTAAGAATAAAATCCGGATTTTGAACAGTATCTTTTATCAACCCGGTTGCAAATGCCCGGCTGTCAGAAATAGACATATTTTCGCCATGTCCGGAAGTAAAAGCTTTAACTGCGTCATCTACTGCATTTTTGTTTTCTTTGTCAAAAATAACTCTTACTTTTTCTCCCATCGGATCGTCTATTCCGTCAGCAAGTTTAAGCGTTTCCTGACGTGCATATTCAAACTTCTGTTTTTCTGGTAAATCTTTAAATGCGTTATATCCCGCTTCATCATAAGTACGGAACACTTCCTTGGGAATTGTCCCATCTTTGATACGATTGGACAATTCTTCCGGCGTAATATCTCTTACAGGATCTTTCATGAAATTCAGACTTGCTTCTTCCGGTGCTGCCTGCTTCACATCTTCCACAAAATCATTGAAATTGTTCTGCTGTATAGAACGCTGCACAGGGCGGACACTACGACCGTCATAGACTTCTCTGGCAACCTGCTGGCGGTATGCGTCATTGGCCACTGCCGGATCCGGACGTTCATACTGTTCGCGGACAATATGCGCCGCTTCTTCCGGAGTGATATTCGGATTTTTGCGGAGTGCTTCAAAAGCCGCCCGTTCTGTAGTATTCATCTCTTCGGAGATAAAATCTACCTGTGTACGCCAATCTTTAGGATCCAGTCCGTTTTCTTTGGCAAATCTCTCTAAATGCGCTTTCCTGTCGCCCGTCCATTGTACCAGTCCATGAGAATTGTACCCATCTCTTGAAAGTGCTTCTGTATCAAACATGGATTCCTGCGCAATATTTCCGGTAATCCCCGCCGCCTCCGAATCAGTAAATCCGTTCTGACGGAGACGGTTATAAACATCTGTTTTTATATCTCCTGTTTCACCGTATTCGGGCGGCAGGTTTGTTTCTTTAAGTGACTGCGTGCCCATCCCTGTGTCACGGGCTAAATCGTCAAAACCTGTCTCCCCGCCACGTTTAAAAGAATCAAAAAAGCGCCCTTTCGCATTAGCAAGGCCGCTCTTTACCGGATCAATAACATGTTCATTAAACGGTTCTGCGATATGTTCACGAATAGGCTCACTGATACTTTTAGGCGTTGCTTTTTTTATGCCTTTGGCCGCTCCGTGAATGACCGCGCCCGGCAAGAATACTTTATCCCAGGCTTCAAGCGGATTATCCACAAGGCTCTGTACATATTCTCCCGGATTGGTAACAGCTTCTTTAACGGGATTAATGACCGGATCTATAAGAGCCCCTTTTGCTGTGCTGATAACAGGCGTGCCGTCGTCATTTGCAATGTTCTGGTCATAAGTCTGCATCGTAGAATCGACAAGAGTCGGGACAGCTAAAGCACCGCCTGCCATACGGACAATGCCGGGCATACCGGGTGTGATGGCTGCATACCCGGCAGGTTTGCCTACCAATTCATTGTAGACATTCATTTTTGCCCGGTTATAATTTTCGCCCTCAAAGCCTTGTGTCGGGTCTTCCATGTTGATGGATTCTCCGTTGTTATATGCTTCCATGGCACGTTCTCCGGCAGCCGTAATTTCATTGCCGTAATTTTCTATCGCTTTGCCGGCATTAGCCGCGTAATCAGAAAGAGTATTCCATACATTGGCTTTTGTCTTCTCCCACTGCGTTTTACGCGCTGCGCGCCCTTCTTCATAAGCGTCATCGATGCTGTTCAAAAAGCCTTTGGCCTTATCAAGCAAAGACGAATCCTGCGGCGGCTGATTCTTGAATTCATCAAAATATCTTTCACCACCAGTATTACCGCCAGCGCGCTGAAATTCATCAAAATAACCCATATTTTACCTCTTTACGGTACCCATGCTGCATAGAAACCGAGTCCTTCGTTTCGTAATGCCTGCTGTACTTCTTCTTTGGACATATGCTGCCGCATTTCCATGATTTTATTACTGAGACCTTGCTCATCATTCACAAGCTGTTTCTGCCCGCCTGTTACATCTCCCGGCTGTCCGGGCTGCTGCAAGCCTAAAACCTGTTGCAGCTGTGCATAATAAGGAGATTTTGCGGGATCGAAATCATCATCATACATATGTTGCTTCTCGTACATCTGCTGCAAGTGACTTAGCTGTGAAATAATCTGTGAATTGTACCCGCTCGTTCCGGGCCCCTGTACTTCTCTTGCCGTACCCGGAACAACCTGCCCGCTTCTGACATCAAATAATCCGCCGCCGGTATTCACATAAAAACGTCGCGGATCTTGCGGCGGTGCATAATTACCCATCTGCTGAACAGCTCCTGTATCGCCATTGATTCCTACAAGCTGGCCATTGGGCATTGTCTTATAAGAAATATTCGGTTTATCCAACGCGTTGATGTTATTTAGCATATTCATATCAATCTGCGGAAGCCCCAGTTGCTGTGCACGGTAATTATAAGCGGCAATTCGCGGCGCCATCGCCTTAAGTTTCTTTGAATCATAACCGCTGACTGCCGCATTCCCGTCTTTATCCGTGGTATAGACAAGCTGATTCAAGATATCCTGCCGTGCCGGCTCAAGCACACTATCTTGATAGGCACTAAGCTGTTTACCATATTCTTCTGCTGTGTCATTTTCGAGCATTTCTTTTGCCATACGCGCTGCTTCCTGCTGACCGTAACCACTCTTGATAAAGCTGACATACGCCGCCCCGGCTTTATTCCGAAGCGACTGCTTAATTTGGCTCCTGTCAGGCGCACTTGGCTGCGTTTGTGTTTGCGGCTGTGTCTGCTGCATATTCAACTGATAATGGGGAGCTGCCTGTTCTAATGCGTCCTGCTCCGCCGGAGCCGAAGACTGCAAAGGCTGTGTGCCGGCAGTGTTGATCTTGAAATGAGGCATTGCTTTTTCAAGACCGTCCTGTGCAAAAAGGCCACTGCCTATCTGCGGGGTCTGCGGCTGTGTCAATTGAGACAAAAGTCCCGGGGACTGTTCCTCTTGATAGCCCCCGAATACTCTTGTTGCATAATCTTTAGCATTGCGGGTATCCTGTATCTTCTGCAGACGGTTTGCCGCCCACAGTCCCGCCAGATTCCCAATCTGATCCCATGGTGATTTATCCTGTACATAGATAACACTCATGATTATTTACCCGCTTTCTTAGCAACCGTCTTTCTTCTTGTTGCCGGCTTCTTAGCTGCCGGCTTTTTCTCTGTTTCATCCGTTGTTTCTTCTGCAGACGTTTCCTGCATAAGTTCTTCTGCAGAATCTTCTGTTCTCTGTTCTGCAGGAACAACGTCAACCGTTTCTGCAGGAATAATGTCTCCATCCGGGTCATTACCCGCTTTGTCAGCTTCTGTCAAGCCTTCCGCCAAGATACCGTTTGCATAGAACATATTGTCACCGGTCAATTCCAGTTCATAAACCTTTTCTTTTCGACCGGTTTCTACAATTGATGTAATCGGTTCAAATCCGTTTACTGTCATGACACTCTCACCTTCGGAAAGTTCGGTTAAAGGTTTCTTTCCGTCAGGCGTCATGAATACTTCCGTCTGTGTGGTTTCTACCGTGCAGGATGGCGTATGAAGCTCATAAATATCTGCCTCACCCATGTCATGAAGTTCTGTAACTTCATTCACCGTGTCAAGAGAAATAACCTGATCACCAAATGCCATCTGTTCAATGGCAACTGCACCTTCCGGTGTTGAAATTTCTGTTCCTGCTGTAAAACATGCAAAATAACTTCCTAATCCGCTCATAAGACCTCCAAAAAATCCGCCGCTCCCTTGACGTACAACCGTCTGTGCAGGAGAAGCTACTGAATACCGCTGTTGTGATAACTGGGATAATAAACCTTGCGTTGGCGCATTTTGCCCTGTCGCCATCGCTAAATACTTCATCGGCGTGTTGGTTGCTGCTTCCTGCGCCGTTGCCGCCGTTTTAATCGGATCCGTTGCCATCTGCTGCGACTGGTTCGCCAGCTGTGACAGCGTTGAAATCCCCTGCTGCCGGTTGTTAAAATTCGTATTTGCCAAATCAGCCTGCTGCCCGTAGCCGGAAAGCTGGTTCCTAAACATATCACCCAATAGCCCCGCCTTACCGTTAATGCCCGCCAATTGACTGTTATAAGCTTGTCCGGCAAGTCCCGCGGCTGTCTGCATATCATTTCCGTACTGTGCGGCCAGCGTATTAGATGCATTTCGGGAAATATCATTGAATGCGCTGTCCGCCTGTGAAGAATTAATAATTCCCCGGCTGGCCAGTCCGGACAGTGTATTCCCGACTGTATTCGTTAAATCAGCTTGTAATGCCTTTTGTCGATTCTCCGCATAAGAAGATGGCAGCACACCGTTTAACAATCCTTGCATAGCAGTATTATTGTTCTGCATGGCCGTATTGTATTCAGACGCCAGTTCTTTATTCCCCTGTGTCATAGACTGAATAGCATTCCCCAGCAAACCAGAGAAACGATTGTTAGCCGCTGCATTGGCGTCTGTATTTGCATTTACCTGCGGAATCAGTCCCTGTACCAATTGATTATTGGCGGCTGTCTGATTCTGCGCTCGGTCATACAATGTCTGCCAGTTGGGATTCGGCGTAACCTGTTGGCTGCTTAGTGCTTGATTAGCCATATTCAGTAGGTTTTGTGCCACCGGCTGTGTAGTCTGTGCCCATTTCAGCTGTTCTCTTTGTAGTGCCTTTTCTTCCGCAGACTGTTGGGGAACCTGTGCGGGCTGATAGGTTACTTTAGTCCCTTTCCCCCCACCGAAAAGCTGTAAATCAAATAATAGCATGCAATCTCCTTTCTTAACGCAAATGCTCTATTGTGCCTGTTAGTACAAAATAATGATTATTCCCCTCATCGTAATCCAAATCCGGATGGCGTTGCATTTTCCATTTACGAATATGCGCGCGGGGATTTCTTGTCGTGAATGTAACAATCTTTGATAATCCGTTCATTTTCATGACTTTCTTAATATAATCCACCATGCCCGCCACTTTTCCGTAAGTCTCCAACATTGCAAAGTATCGTTTTTCTTCATACTCCAGAATGCCCCATATGAGGAATCCTGTATCGGGGAAATATTTCAAGTGACGGTTGCGTTTATCGTGGCAGTCTCCATCAAAAAAGAACCCTGTCAGATCGACGGATTCTCCCGTAATACGTTCATAGTCTTTTATCATTTCCTGTAAACTTGATAATTTCAATTCACCTCACCATCCTATCTTATTCATGAATTATTAATATCAGCTGACCATGAAACGATAAGCGGATCATTTCCTTTAAACAAAGACGCAAGAGTATCCCCTCCAACGTATATCACCCATTTATGTTCTTTGAAACTTTTAACACACACAAACGTGTAAACTGTGCCTGGAGTGACATTTACATATTTATCCCATTCTCCCGCCGAAGTACATTTTATTTTCGTAATCAATCGAGGACATGTCCAGTCATAAGACGCACCATTATAATTTTGCACTGTAAAACTGCCAGTGGGGATTGCTACCTTTAAAATCGCGAATTCCCGTCTTGCACTGGCTACATAACACCGTAAAGGACTTGCCTGCGGGTCATTAAACTCCCCCAGTTTTACATAGCCATCTCTTCCGTCTACATTGACATACGTTCGCGGGTCTGGACATTCGTTCTGGTCATCATATACATCACACTGTCCTGTTTCCCCGTTCTCTTTCTGATAACATAAATGTTTAAAAACACTCATGAACACCACCTCACGCAAACCATATGTAATTGTTGCCAATCTTCAGCTTATTCTCATTGTTTGTGCCCACAATCTGGTACCAATTATTTGTATTATCTATCTCATCTGGTGTATTCAGATAGCGATAAAACAAGCCGTTAGAATTAGCAAAAAACAGCTGTGTTATTAATGCTCGTCCGTCATGTGCTGGATAAGCACTCATTAAAACAGTTCCCCATTGCTTATTGCCGTTAATTACAATTTCATTGGCGCGGTGCGCAAGACAAGCATAAATGTTCTCATCTTCATAGTGCTGATGCAACCAGTCATTCATTTGTTGTGTACCAGTAAAAGTACCAGAACACAAATTACCATCAAGTGCCTTTGCGGTGATATTGGCTAATCCGCCTTGCGTGCCGTCGCCAAACCGATATGTTTTAATATTGTGGTCACGAAAGCCGAACTGTATGGTGTCTGCAGTTCCCGCAAAATTAACTTCGTCACTATAAGTTACCGGCAAAGGAATCCCTTCACGATAATAGCGGGAATCAGCCTTATCCTTAGTGTAGTAATTATCGGGATCAAATATTTCTTTTTTGTTTGCTATATCTATCGTTATTTTCGAACCATCTGCATCCGGAGTAATTTTAATGTTATCCCCGGCGATTAATTCAATGACAGCCTGTTTCACTGCCGCAACAAGTTCTTTGTCACCGATTTTTACTTTAGAAAATGCGTTTTGATTAACTTCTGCTTTGTCTTCAATACCGGACAGCTTTTCTTTTTCAGCATCCGTCATTTCTACCGCTGCCGCATTATTCATATATTCAATCTTTGTCACGCTGGTTGCATTCGTCGTTACCGCTGCAACAAAAACTCTTACGACAGCTTTCCATTCTGTACCATTGTAGTAATACATCTTCTGCTCAAGTGTGTTGAAAACATGAGTGTTTGTGGCAATGCCGGAAGGCAAGGAAGCAGAAAACACCGGTTTTGTTATTGCGCTCCCGTAAGATAAAGCACCTGCGTTATTCCGTTCTACAAACAGATAGCTTGTTGTATTAATCGGCAACGTCCATGCACTGATTTTCTTATCAATTGTTTCTACATAATCTTTCGCACCGTTTTCATTAAAGCCGTCTGCCAGCGTTAAAACAACAGGTATCGTACTTCCGTCAATAATGACCGACAATCCGTCGCCGGAAAGAAAACTATACTTCCCACCGCTATTTTTTCCATACAAAACACGCTGCCGGAGACCGCTCCCGCCGCCTTTTGATTGTGCGGAAAGCGCATTTCCAATCGTCTTGATTTCTTCCCGGTTTTTCAGTACAGCTTCTTTCGTACTGTCTCCCTGCGGCGTCGGGTTCAAAGGATATTTTTCCGTATAAGGCATTTAAACCTCCTCGTAAGTATAATCAAACTGCCGCAAAGCGATAGCGCCCTTGGCGACAAATATTTTTATCTGCAGATGGCGGTTCGCTCCGCCGCCGATCTTATTTACTTTCGTATACTCATTGCTATTCAGCCTGCCGGTTGCGTTAATCAATTTTTCATTCGCATAGTATAACTTTGTACCAGCCGCTTTGAATGTAATAGGTTTTGCCCGTTTATCGCTGATTGTAATGCTGCCATAACCTTCAATGCGGTTACTTGATACAAAATTATATGAAAACAGCAGCAAGAACAGTCTTTGCGCCAATCGGTTACCTGAAACAATCGACGTCGTAATCTGTTCTCCATCATCAATATCTATACTTGAATCAAGAATGCCTATCTTGTTGCCATATGCAATGTAAATCTCTTTACCGACGGTCAGGACATCATGCAGATCATGAACGAAAGACCTTGACGTGAAAACACCGCGTCCGTCCTCGTATCGCGGCAAGTAATGATAGATAAATATATCCTGATTTTTCCCGGGTTTAATCCACAGCTGTTTCCGGCTGGGAATATGCCACATCCGGGCTTGTTCCGATGTAATCGTTGTCAGCTGCGCATTGATATTAAGACCCACTTCGGACGGCTGAATATTCGCATACGTATTTGTCGGAACAAAACTCATCAGCCCCGCATCGCCTAAATAATAACTTCGGTCATCAATGCTGATAGAACTACCGCAGCACAAAGCCGTTTCAGAAAGAGGATAAACAGCAAGTGTCTTCTCGTGTGGATTACCAACAACTTGATACGCCCGCCCATATTCTTTGTATACAATGATAGCCTTTGACAAGAAATCAATAGCTATAATACAGCCGGGATCTTTATAACCAACCTCTACATACTGCGCAGAAGAAGCATCATTTGTATTCGTTTTCCACGATTTATAATCGCCAACAGCTGACCACGTGATACGGTGTCCATAAATTGACGCTACCATGACGGAGCCGGAATGGCTGCTCACAAATTCGCAAGTCGGACTTTCGTCCACAGTAGACAATACGCCTGCACCAGAAATAGCCTGCAGCTTATCGCCAGAAGCAATCAATATATCATGGTCAAAAGCATGATACTTCGGAATGCTGTTACCCGTCAGAGTCCCAAGTTTTGAGACCGTTACAAAATCGACTGTTTTGTACAGGTCGCGCCCGCAAGAAAAGTAATACTGATGGCGGTAATTGTCGTAATACAGGCTCTCGATATCCGCCGTTCCCGTATAAATTATTTTCACGCCCGGCACTGTTTGAAGCGCACCGTCCGTCGGGCTGTATTCGCAGTTAATCGCCTGCGTTAAACTCTGTATATCAATGCTTTCTGCAGGCTTGCTCCAGTCCAGACCTAATCTGAAACCGTTTGTCGAAGCAAAGAAACGCTCACCCATATTATCGCCCTCTTGCCGCTTGGATTGCCGTTGTTAAATCAGCAATAAACGCTTTATCTGTACTGGCATAATCCAGCATTAAAGATTTCTTTTTGACAAGAAATGAGACCAGCTGCACAAGCACGAAATGAAAGATTTCGCCGAATGGAATCGAATCAGTTTCATCTGATACATGCGGCTTTTTCCCAGCGTAAAAAACATCATTAACAGTCTTTCCACCGTACGTCTGAAAAGACCCGTTCACAATGCGCACGGGATAACCCGTCGCAGGAACAAACGCTGTAAAATCACCAGGTACCGGATTATTGTTGCTAATGTCCATACTCTTTACAACTTCTCTGTCTTTCATCGGGACCAAAATCATCGCGAGATAGTCAATAGCTGCATTAATATAAGGGATATATTCCGCACTGTCATCTAATATTTCATTCGTGTCCAGATTAATCATCGTAATCAGTTCGCCTGCAGTCATACGGCCAATACCCCCTTGCAATAAAACCACTTTCATCGTCCATTTGGCGTGCTATTTCAGAGATTTCGTTTTCCCAGTTCGATACAAACGATAAATCCGCCTTTAGGACGCGTGCTACCATGTAATTGACGAGCATACTTTCCATTTCTGACGGATAACCGCTGTTATCACTCATGTCTTTGTAATCTGCAGATGGGATATATATTACAGTTAATCCGCGTTGCAGCGCATTTTTCGCAGTAATGATTTTGTGGCCTTCCATCGTGTAATCAACAGAATGACCATACATATCCTTTACTGATACAATCTGCAGTGCGAAAGAAGAAAGCGCAATCGTCGGTCTGTTCGGAATACCTTGTTCTGACACATACAAGATATCCGGAATATACTGCGCTATAAGCTTATGCAGAATATGATTGCCTTCGTTATAAAACTCCAGAAACTGATACGGCGTATAGTTCACCTGCGACGTATCGCCCACCTGCATATACGCACGGTTAATCAAGTCTTTAATTATCATGGTTACTCCTTAAGAAAAGGAAAGAGGGCTTTTACAGCCCTCACCTTATCTCCATTGAAATTACTCTACAGCACCGCCGGTCATGACCTGAATCACGCCATAATCTTTGCTGTTGTAGATGGATTTTTCAATACCACCGAAGAACGCGATACCGTTCCCCTGTACATTGCCGTAATCGTCTTCATCTTTAATGAATCGGGCTTCACGAGCGACCGCAAAGCATGCCGCCTGCTGACCTAAAAGCAAATTATGCACAACGTTTGCAGAAGACGCACCGGTTTTCGTATTCATGACACGTTCATATTCATACAAAACGACGCCGTCATATTCGCCGAGCGCTCCGGTGAAAATCGGGTTTTTGCTGCCGCGGATTGCCGCGTTCTGCTGTGCCGCCTGCCATACCGGATCTGCTTTCAAGTCACGCGCTGCCCATGTGCCGACAAGCATGATGTATTTCTCCTGTCCGTCAATCTTGAGCGGTTTCACTGTCGGTTCATGCATTTTAGCCTTGCGTTTTGCGCGGCCGATTACCGCACAGGTCAGCTTGTCATTAGCCGTTAAAGAAACCTCTGTTCCTGCCGTAGACGCAATAAGACGTTCACCGGTTGTCGGATTGGCGGTCAATGCGGAAATCAGCTTGTTATCTTTCCAGTCAGACAGCCACTGCACCAATACCCCCTTGATAAGAGGCAAATTTTCGTACGGAGATTTCTGGTCATCCGCCTCAAAACGCGTAACTGCGTTTCTGACCAAAGCAGTCTTTACGCTGAAATCATACATCTGCATTTCTTCTTCATTACCTTTGAGTGTGTTATTCCCAGAAACGCCGTTACCTTTAAGATTCATTGCCAGTCCAAAGTTTACTTCATCGCCTTTAGCCTGTTTTAGATCTTTATTCGTATGAACAACATTACTCCCATTAGTAGACGTAAACTTATCAAAATAAGAAGCTTTTAAACCTTCTCTCCATACCTTTTTCGTCCAGAGCTTAGGAACTAATTTTTCAGGAATTTTAAATTCATGTGCCATATTTCATTCTCCTTTTTGTAAAATAATTAATCACCGCAGAGGTCATCAATCTGCTTTCTGATTTCCGCCGGCAGCTCACTTTCACGACCCTCTTCCACATATTTGAGGATTTCTTCCTCAGACAGTTTCGCGCCGGTCGGAGCACCGCCGTTTAACGCGCTTGCTTTTGGCAATGTTTTAGCCGTTTCAAGCGGATTTTGCACAGGTGCGGCCATCGCCGATTTTACTTTTTCAGCAAAATCACGAATAACTTTGAAGTCTGCATCCGTACCTACCCCATGATCAACACGGTTGAATGCCGCATCAATCGGAGCAGCATCTTTTCGCGTCATGCCGTCCAGCATTTCAGCGCCTTTCTGCCACAGCTCGCCGATATTTGGCATTGCTTTAAGCTCACCGATAAACGCTACATTTTTTTGATAGGTTTCCTGCCGCTCTTCCTGCTGGCGTGTCATCTGATATTCAATCCGTGCCTGTTCATGAAGAAGTTCCTGATACTTTTGTGCATCGGTGAACATCAAATCAGACGCGTCGTCAATCTTAAGCCGCCTTGCGGCTTCCTGCTGCGCATAACTGCGAATTTGATTCAAATCTTCCGGAGATAATACCGGTTTTTGTGACATGCTCATCTGTGAACGCAAAGTGTTAGCCGCTTCTTCGGCCGCTTTTCTGCGAGCCCTTTCTTCTGCCAGCGCTTTCTTTAAATCGCCGCCTGCCGGATTGTCTTCCGGTTCCTTCGGTTCAATTTCCGTTTTAGGTTCCGATTCTGGATTGGAATCAGTTTTCGGCTGTCCGTCTGCCGGATTGTCTTCCGGTTCCTTTGTCGGTACTTTACTCGCCGGAGTTGCCGGTTCCTGATTATCAAGACCTGCTTCTTTCAAATCTTCTGCATCAAACCCTAAATCTTCCGCGTTCAGCATTGTTTCGTTTTCCATGATTATCTCCTTCTGCCGGTTTAACGACATCGGCGGTCGAATAATTTTGTTTGTAGTTTACCGTCTCTTTTCGGACGAAAGAAAAAAGCCTTTTAACGTCGTTGCTTAGGACGATATATCAAAGCACTACTGCTTTAATAACGTTGCGGTACCTGCTGTGGTATCTGCGGCTGCACCGGCGGAGCGATTGCACGCCCTTTCAGTGCTAATCTTTCCTGCATAATCTGCTGCGGCGAAATATTTACGCCGATAGATTGTAATGCCGTTGACAGCGCTTCCGCCGGTAAATCTTCAATACTTGCACTGACTTTGAGATCCGGTATTTTCGGCTGTTCGGAAGCTTGCTGCATACGCTTCTTGACGGTTTCCTTTTCCGGGAAATCCATGAAATCAAGAATGATATCCATTGGTATATCGACGCCCGCTTTCTTCGCCTCAAGCAACTGATACAAATTCGCCCGCCGTGCGGTAGCGCTTGCTTGCGATGTCGTGATCACAATGTCGAAATCGAAAGCGGATAAATCATACAGCACTTTAGTTATCGGATCGCCGTTTTCATCTGTTACTGGCATACCGTTCTGATCTACCGCCTGCTGTTCTTGCATTGCTTGTCCCAGTCCTGGCTGTATCCGCACAAACTCTTTTTTGCCGTCTTCGCCGAGGATCCGCATAACCTTGTCTTTGTTATAAAACTGCGGAATCAATCCCGGTGCGTAGGTGTCTCCCCATAAGAGTTTTACAATCTGCAGTTCCGCCTCTTTGGCTTTATCGAATATTTCAGCCGTCTGCACCGTGGTAACCGACTGACGAAGATCAATTGCCTTGCCGCTCATCGCCCCGATACTGCCGGACAGGCTTTCCGGAGTAATGCCCGAAATCGTGTAGAAATCACTGCTTGAGCGGTTTTCAAGCTCTATATTATTAACGGATTGAGCGGACGGAAGCCCATCGGTAAATGTCACACCCGGCTTCAAGAAAATATTCGCGCCCGGCGTTGTAGAAAGATTCCGAATATCCCGTTTTTCTTTTTCATCAAACTGCGGTCCGGTCCAAAAGCGAACACCGAGCGACTGCTGATTGACGATATGCATGCGCTGACTGCGGTTCTTGTTGAGTTCGCGCTGTGCGTCTTTTAGATCCCGCACAATGCCCGCCGGTTCCAATCCGTCATCTAAGTCCTCGCCGTAACCGGATAAGTAGCAATACTGCCGCACAAGTGGAAATTGATTGTGCTTATAAGGACTTTCGCCCTCTTCAAGTAACACTTCCCCGCAGAATGTCGCGTATCTGATTTTTGTAACCGGAATTTCTTCCGGTTCCGCTCCGGACATTAAAAAAGCCGAATATAAATCCGGCTGCGATTCATCGACGATCATTCCATCTACAGAGAAAATTTTCTTCCGCGTGTACTCTTTGTACCAATATTGAACGACCCTTAATTTCTTTAAATCCCGCGAATACCAGAGCGGCTCCGTATCGACCGTCTCCAATTCGATGTCATCGTATTTATGCGCGAGCATGGCAATTTCATCTGCTTTGTCCGCATATATTTGCTTCAATTTATCCGGACTTTCCCAGCTGTAACGCCCGCAGTAGAAAGCGTCTGACAAATCATCTTCTTTGCATTCCGGATCCACAAACACATCAAAAGGACTGACATTTTTTATCTGTATCCGACCGTCCATACGGGCATAATCAAATTCATAACTGACCCAATAATTTCCGACGCCACAGATAACCGCGTCTTTGAATGCCTTTTTCTTAACGCTCTGATAATTCGTCTTGTCAAAAGTGTACTTTGTAATACCTTTGGCCACACGTGCTACCCGGTCATCTTCTTCCGAGCGCGGCAGAAAATCCGGCTCCGTTTCATTCTGCGCCGCATAACCGGATAACAAATTAATAACAGGACGTATCCGGTTAATTGTAATGACCGGACGGGATTTCTGTTTCATTACTTTCAAATCCGCGTCTGTCCACTGTTTACCGCACATGAAATCATAATCTTCTTTCGCGCTTTTGCGCCATTCACTGGTTAGCTGCAGTGCCTTTTTTATATTATTTCGCGCTTCGGATAAATCAAAACTCATTCGACAAGTTCTCCTTTAAACATCATTCCATACATCTGTTCAAGCTGCCATTCCGGCATCTGCGCTGCGAACGCTGCCAGTTCTTCATCGCTCTTTTTCGCCGGAATTAAAATTCCATTCTCCATACGTTCACCATACTCTGACTTAAGCACTCTGTATGCGTAATCTCTAAGCGCTCTGTCACTCATTACACGCCCCACGCCGTCGGTTCATCTCCTTCCGCATCTTCGTATCTATACCCATCATTAAACGGCTTTTCCGCTTTCACCGGCTGAATCGGACGGCTCATCAAGAAATACCGCAAACTGTCATAAGCGTGGTCTTCTTGCTGCGTGTCCACGTCCTCGACTTTGTGTTTATCGTATGTCAGCGCCGGAAGTGTCCGTATCAAGTGATAGCACGTCTTAAATATCTTTAATTTTCTTTCTTTTAATCGTAAGTGTACCTGCATTTTTCCGGCCAACCTGTCATTATCCGCCGGATACCACGGCACGCCTTCCGCCGCGAAAACTTCTGCAATCGACGGCCCGTCATGCCCGGTTTTCTGCCAAATTGCCGGGTCCGCAATGCCAAATTCACTGCCCAAATACTTAATTTTCTGCGCTACTTCCCGCGCTGTTTCCTGCGTACCCGTGTTAACCGTCCCCGGTTTGCAGCCGTACCATTCATTAATTACATAGACAACGCCGTCATAATCTACTGCATATTCGTAAATCGCGTACGGTTTGCTATATCCCCAGTCCATTGACCTGCCGCGCTGCCAGCTTGGTGGTACTTCAAATGGTTCAACAACGTGTATATCCGTCCTGAACTCTTCAAAAACTTGTCCCTCAAATATATTCCAGTCGCCCTCACGATATGCCTTTCTAAGTTTATCCGGCAGCGTATCAAGCGCATCGGAATAGCCCGCCGGTAAATACGGATTGTCATCTATCCGTGCTTGCACGAAAGCAATTTTATTTGCAAAATCTTGCATTTCCGGCGGTATATTACGGTCAATGAATAAGTTTCTGACCCACATATGACCCTTGCCGCCAGGGTTCGTTCCCGCAATCAGCTTAGGATTCTCAACACCGACCCAGCGAAGCCGCATGCGGAGAAAATCAAAAACAGTCTGTTCATTCAACGTCAACTCGTCAATCGCGATGGCTGCAAACTCTGACGATAAATACTTAGATGGATTATCCAGATTACGGAAACATATCACACCGCTCCCGAACGCTGGATTTAATGTAAATTCATGCGTCGCTTCTTTGTAGCTGCCGAGCCAGTCAGGAAACTCCATTTTGATTTTCGACAACTGTCTATCACGCAGTGCCGGATAATCTTCGCAAAACAGCCCAACGCGGATATCTTTTAATTTCAGATGCTTGTACCAGCTAATCAAGAGGTAAACCAATTCCCACCGTAAGATGTACGATTTCCCGCCGCCTGCAGCCCCGCCATAAAGAATATACGTATTATCTTTAACTGTACGCATAAATTCCCGCTGCTTCGCCGTTGGATGAATGATGTCATCGATAAGGTTAATCGTCTGCACTGATGTCATCATCTACCACCAGATTAATACCAACATTTCCGGATAATTCTTTTTCTTGCTTATCTCTCCATTCCGGTTTCCGGTTCGTCAGCCAGAATACAATAGCTTTCACGTCCGGCGGTACATGCCGTGTTACACGTTTTGTAACTTTCATTACCGCTTTATTCTTTGCGTTTTTATCTGCAATCAGTTCCGATGTAGTTTCTATATAGTCATATCCTTTTGCTCTTTTTAATAATGCATTCTCAACCTCAATATCAACAACTTCTTTCCCGCGTGCTAATGCCTCAGAAAAAGCAGGATATTTCTTTTTCCAGTCGTACAATGTAGTCGTAGTAATGCCGATGTTATGGGCCATTTGTTCATCGCTTAAACCGTCCCGCGCCCATGCCTGCAGGCGCAGAAGATTATCTGGCTGCAGCCATTTTGCATACTTGCCTTTTGCGCCCACAGTAATCACCGCCTTTTAGATAAACAAACGAAAAGCACGCACTTTGGTAGAGTGCGTGCTTTTCAAATTGAGGAGGAAAGTATCTCTCGATATTTTCACACTATCATAATACCACATCTAAAAGTCGCATTTAGTCGCAACTTGTGTTTTTCGTGAAATTTCTTGAATTGCCCGGTCTCTCATTCTCATACATGTACTCCTGTCAAAATGATGATCCAAAGCAATCTTTTCCCAAAGAAGATTCCTGAAATATCGGTCAATCATAATCGACTTCTGCTCAGGATCGGATAGCAGTGACAACAATTTGAACCCTCTTGTAATCATGTCACCGTATCTGTTGAGCTCTTTTATCCGCAGTTCTTCTGATTTTGCCATCTTCTCCTTGAAAGCAATCACGATGTCTGACAAATCGGATGGAGAGCCGCCATCCACAGGCTCCTTGTCGTATCTACAGCCTTTTAAAGAGAACAAATCCATCTCGCACTGCAAGCGGTATTGATTCAAAGAGTCAATATGCTTTCTGCATCGCCGAATTTCTTCAAAAAATCTCTCTACTTCGCAACGATTCCGTTTATACTCTTGATTCAAATTTGTCTTCGTTTTTTCGTAAGTCGGATCCGGGTTATGAAAAACACTCGGTCGCATTCCGTTATTCATCATCTTCTCCTTTCAGTGTTTTCATACTTTCACCTGCTCCACATTTTCAACTAAAAATCCATAATCTCTCAATTCGTATTTATCAAGCCAGCGCTGAACAACTTTATTGATTTCTTTTTCAAGCTCTTCTCTTTGTTCTTCTGTGACATTTTCTAAAAAGTCAAAGCAATATTCGTCATAAATAACATCTGCGTTACATGCTACGTCTTCAATAATGTTATCAACGTTTGCGGTTGGTTCGGGTCTTGAAAATAGCGCGACATAGAAGAACTTATCATCACCTATATATCCATCAAAAACTTCTGAATATTGACATTCTTTTACACTCGCAAATTCCTTCCGTCCAGCTTCAATAGCCGCTTTCTTTGTCGGGTATGTCATATATCCGTTATAATTTTCTCCATCCAGTGACACTACCCATTCTTCTTTATCCTGTTTCATTTTCTCCTCCACCATTTCTGACATCCGATTCTCATTAGCCCGATTTTTACTTCAATTGGGATTTTTTCGGCATTAAAATATTCAACATTCTTTATCACACTTACTGCAAGTCCACCCATCCCAATAATAATTACTCCTGCTTCTGGGAATTTTTCGACCAGCACCTTTTTGATTTTCTCCTCATTTTCTTTGTACATATCCCACGGAAATGCATATAGGAACTCTACATGATGTTCTGGCAAAGCTAACATTCGGTATCATAATATTCTTTTCACCCCAATGTGCCGCTATCGCACATTGAATTAACGCTTCTTCTGTTCCTCTACTCATGCTTCATTCACCTCTATCTCAATCCTCGGATTATCCCGATCGGTAAATACTTCCTGCGTCAAGTGCACGTATTTCCTGCTGTCGTTTTGGATAAACCCTATATCCTGCATTGCGTCCAAGATAAACTTTGCGGCGCTCATCACATTATCTTCATCCCGGCGCATGTCCTTTTCATAATACTCAATGTGGATGTTCACTTTTTCGGTAAACTTCCGCTCTTTTACCTGCGGCCGCAATATCAGAATAATCTGCCTCTGTGTTTTCTTCTTCACACCCGCTCCGGCGTACTTATTCAGCCGGTTGGCGGCAATCAAGTCATTCATGCATGGAAGACGACCGGGAATCACCAGTTTCATCTCAAGCGCCCCTTTCAATGACCGGAACAATATCCTCTTTCTTCAGCGTGTCATACAAGAAGAGCCGTCCCTTTTGCGTCCATTTTGTATTCATCTTCACGGCTTCCCTCCCATCGGCATGCGTAATACTCACCGTCTCGCTGTGAGTATATCCTCTTGCCTGATGCCTGCTGTAGAGTAACCATTGTCCGGACTGATTGTAGATAATCCCAAGACTATGAAGAATTTTATTCATAGCCTGACCGCTCATGCCGTAGTCCTTAGCAATTTGCGTAATCGTGACAAGCGATCTATTCTTCAAGATAAGATCTGTATAGTCTGCCTTCGGCTTTAGCTCACCAATGAGCTGCTTCTGTCGAGCGTTCTGCACAGCAAGACTTTTATTTTCGTCTTGAACCTTTTTATACTCCGTGAGAATCTCGATAAAAGCCGTCGGATTATTCAGAATGTTTTGTACGGCTCCATCCGTCATATACATTCCCGTTTTGCGGATCGCCGGAATAACTTCGTCGGCAAGTTTCGCTTGAAACCTCTTTGCCGTTCCGTTGCTCGCTCTAAATCCGAGCCTATACACCATGTTCTCCGGGATGTAATCATCTTTGCCGATTTCTTTGGAAAGACCAAACTCGGATAGGTAGCGATTGACCCTCGCCCACCGAATTACCGCGTTGCCACTTTTGGCAACGGTCGTAAATCCGAATCCTCGTGCTACATCCTCTGCGTTGAGATATGCCGTCCCGGTAACCGGGTCTAAATATCCTTTTACGTTTTCGATGGTGATCAAGTTGTTCATTTTTTACGCCTTTCTCCGTAAATCCGCTCTTCCTCGTTGCGCAACTTTCTTGCTGCTTCGTCAAGTTTGATGGCTGCGTACATGATCAGAACAATAAACAGTACGACGCTTACTACATCCATTGCCGTATTCACTTCTCTTCCCCCTTAAAACGGTAAATCATCATTCTGCGGCGGCAGTTCACTCTGCGCCGTTCCGAACTGCTCAAAATTGCCCGATCCTGTTTCCTCTACTACCGCTTGCGCTTTCTTGATATTGAGAGGCGTTGCGACAAACTCTGCTACAATCTCCGTCATGTACTTCTTATCGCCTTCATTGCCGTATGAGTAGCTGCTATACCGCCCCTCGACAAATACCGGCATACCTTTCTGTAGCTGATTCCCGATCGCTTCCGCCCACGGCGACCATGCTTTTATCCGGACATAGTCGGTAAACTCTTGCTTCTCTCCGTTCTGATTGACAAAATACCGATTGACCGCTACCGTCATCGTTGCTACCGCTTTCCCGGACGATGTGTTCTTGATTTCAGGATCGCGGACAAGATTTCCACAAATTTTACAATCGTTCATGTTTGGCATTTTTCATTCTCCTTTTCAGATATAAACGTCTATTCTCCCGGATTCATAAGCGCTCTTTATTTCAACAAAAGCAATTCTTGCGTTTTCTTCTGTTTTGTATTCCAGCTCAAGCTGTTTATACGTCCCCGGCATGTAGATGATAAGGCTTTTCCCTTTCTGCTCAATATACGACGGATTCATTGCGATAATATCCTTTTCTTCTGACACAACCATAAATCGATTATTTCCCATTTTATTGCTCCTTTCTCAAACCTCATTTTTCCGCAGGCTTTCTCCTGCTTCTATAAGTAACCTGTTCGCATGCTTCAACCTGTCAAAAATCCGTGCCATATACCGCTGATTCATTTCTTCCGGCGTCTTATTCGTCGTAATGATTACCGGCAGGAGTTCGTTGTATCTCTTCGATATAATCGCGTCGACCGCGTTCAGTACCCAGTCATTTTGATACTCCGCTCCCATGTCATCAAGAATCAGTAAGTCTGTTTCTTTTGTACGCGTCCGGACTTCCTGCGAAAGATTATTCTGCAGAAGGCTGTCCATCAATTCCGGCATAGTGATGAAATACGCCCGGTTGTAATCTTTCATGATCTCTTGCGCTATGGCGACCGCCATCGTGGTCTTCATACGTCCTACCGGTCCGGCGAAGATAAGCCCCTGCCCTTTTGCCTTGTGTACCTTGAAATTATTAGCGTAATCTTTCGCAATTGCATAATGGCTTTTCAGCAGCTTGGAATCCGGTAATCCTTTTCTTTCAATGTTCTGAAACGTGCAGGCATGGTACCGCCTGCCAATCCCGGCTTTATACAGCCTATTCGTCCATTTTTTTCTTTCTTCTGCCGCCTCTTCCGCTTCCGTTTTTGGATTTTGCTCATTTAAGCGGCCATTGTTTCTGATAAATGTCTCCATTTTTTTCCGGAGATCATCCATATCCCGTCCGATTCGTTCCATTGTCACCATCCGTCTTTGATACCTTTCCACTCTTCCAGAGAAGCGATATGTCCATAGCTTCCTTCCGACTTTTTGCACTTATGTTTTTTGAGCGGCCAAAATCCGAGCCATTGATTTTCTATTGATTGCTCTACAATGAGAACAGCGTCCTCTATATTCCCGTTTGATAACTTCTTGAGTTGTGTCAAATTCTTTTTAAGAGCCGTCGGTGATACAGAAGCCTTCTTCTCTTCTCTCATATCTATCCACCTTTTGATTGATTTCTCCAGTTCAGGATTGGATGAAAGATAAGATTGAATGATTTCATCTTGAGAAGAAAGAACGTTCTTTTCTCCTTCCTTTTCTTTACTTTCCTTTCCTTTTCTTTTCTTTACTTTACTTTGTTCATTACTGTATACATTAATTGAGTTATTGCATACATTAATTGAGTTATTGTCGACATTAACGGAAATGAGTGCAAAATCCCTACGGAGAAACGCTGCTTTTCTTCGAGAAGTTACCTCCAAAAATCTTTTCTGGATTCCCGCAGAAGTCAGAATTCCATGTTTTTCCTTCATGCCTGCATCAAAGAAACCGACCTGTAAGGCTCTTTTAACAACCTCTTGTACGCATCCTTCCGTGACGCCAATCTCATCCGCCACTATGAAAGGCAAATCCTCTGTCCACCAAATGTAGTACCCCTCGTCTCGATAGCAGCTACCCAGCAGCCAGATTAGTACTGAAATTGCCGACGCACCGCATGACTTAATTATCCGGCGCACTTTCATATCCTGTAAAAAGCCGACATCCAAGGGAAAGTAATCAAGCCCTTGTTTGAGCGGCCGTGCCATGGCATCACCCCTTTCAATTAACCGTCACTCATTCCAGCGGATACAGAGTCCCGTCTACATACTCATAGATCCGGATTCCTTTTGCTTTTGCATAACCGTACTCCGCCATGCAGCCGCGGCTATGCCACCAGTATCCGGACAAAATCAGGAAAGTACAGCTGTTGAGAAGCCTGAAATCGTACCGGAAAATCTCCATTTTTTCCATATCTTTTCCTTCCAAGAATGAATACGCATGGAGAGGAGAAATTATCGTCAGATTTGGGTATTTCTTCATGATTTTATACGCGATGTCTCCTGTTTCCTCTACATTAGCCTCCTTAATTTCTCCCGCCAATACTTTCACAAATACTTTCGAGCTTTTAGCGATGGGAGCGTAGGGATGGGCCAAGTAAGCCATCCCACATTCCATTGTCGGAAGAGGACTTCTTTTAATTTCTTCCATTTGTCAACACCTCCCCCGTTTCTTTATCTACCGCAGGCGGTATCGGATCGAACGGAATTTCTTCGTCCTGCGAAGTTTGTGCTTCCGCGTCAATCGTCACCGTTTCGTCCGGCAAGTCCGTCATATTTTCCGAAATACTGGTTTTAATCGTTTCATCTGCCGCCAGGGCCCGGACAAAGTCTGTTTTAATCGGCGCATATTTCAGCATCTTCTTAATGACCGTTTTCTTTGCCATCTCGTCAAAATACTTAGTCCACGGAGAGTACGGGCTGCTGAATGACTGGCTTGTCTTTTTAGCGTGATTGATGACATCCTCCCGGCTCATGACTTCAAATCCGTAACCGCCGTTTACCATGTGAAATACAGCGTAGTACATGATCACATTTCCCCTGTCATGTGTAGCGGGGATATGTTTCAGCTTAGGCTCCAAGCCGAACTCGTATTCAAATGTGTCATTTTCGTATACCTCGTGTGCCTGAATGTCTTTGATTTCGCCGCTTCTGTATGCCAGATCAATACCACCTTTATAGCCCAACTGAAATTGGCATTCTAATTTCCCTTTATTGCGATACGGAATCAAGTATGCCTGTCCAATTGGCGTGTTCGGTTCAAGCCCAAGCTGGGCAGCTTGCATCATAGCCCCCAAGAAACTCTGTGGAGTGCATTCCTTTAACTGCGGGTTGCTTGATAATGCTGTAAATACCATCCGGGTAAACCGTTCCGGAGTAATAACGCTTGGAAGGGCTTTTTTGATTTCCGGTTCCATCGCTCGGATTAGCCCCTGAAGAGACCCGTCTTTCTTCTGCTCTGCAACTGCTGTGTTTCTTTTTGTTAAACCGCCTTTTGTGTTCATTTTTTGCCTCCTGTTTTAAACTTGAAAACCTTCCGGATATTTTGTACTCAACGGACGATAATTTGCTCCGTCCTGCTCTGTTTTCCCGCATTTTTTACATTCCATTTTTGGGATCACATTCAGATGAAAATTGGCGTCATCGTACCCCGGTTTTTCTTCTTCATACCCACAAAATGGGCAGACAAATAATGCCCTGAAATCTCTTCTGTTCGGCGAAAGTATCTCCTTGATCCTCATTTTTTATCCTCCACTTTCAAACTCATATAATGCTCCCATCGAAGAATAGGTTTTCCTGATGGTGTATGACCGGTTCTAATCAATGCCGATTCGTTGATCTTGTCTGCTAAAATTCCGCGGATAGGCGGTGTGGAAAGGCCTCTCATGACCTTTACCCTCGTACCTATTTGCAGGGAGTTAAACTCGTCTTTATTCATTACCAGACCCTCAATGTGCGGCTTGCTTTGCTTAGCGTGACAAGCCCCATTGCTTTCAATGCTTCATAACTTCCGGGATCCGCCTTTTTCACTTTGGATATTGAAATGGATTCTCTCGGTGTACTTGTTTTGAATGTCACCTTGTAATCTCCGATACGTCCTGTTTCATAATTCCCCATGATTTCTGCCAGCTGATTTTCTTTCAGTTGGATATTTTCTTTCAGCTTGTTGATGGTCTGTTTATCCAGTTTCACACTTTCAATCAGCGGCAGCGCTTCATCCGGAAGTACCATCTCGGATCCTTTGTCTTCTTTGAAATAAATCCCTAAAGCCGCAGCGCAGGATTTAGATCCGTCTACCGGGGGCGGTGTTTTTGTTTCTACCAGATTCCAGAATTCTCTTTCTTTTTCAATGAGAACTTTGATATCCTCTTCGTTTCGTTCGATTTTTTTCCAGCGTGCTTCGTTTCCGCCTAAGAGAACCGCGATGTACCAGTAGTCAGCTCCGGTTACCGCCATATAATGTAAACATTGGCAGTAATAAGCGTCGGGAATTTCATCGCCTTTCCATTTTTTATACTGAGAAACGCCGGCAGTCTTGATTTCAAGTCCTGCGTTTTCGCCGATAACCGTTCTATCTACATTAGCAATCATGAACGGATAATCTTTATTGCGAAGAGTACCGAGCCGCTGTACCTTTTTGCCGGTTTCTTCGTTAAACCAGTCGGCAATATTCGCTTCGTTTTTCTGCCCCCAATATACGAATGGATTTCCTGTCAAATCTTCCGGTGCAGCTTCTCCGATTTTCTCAAGCCATAGCTGATATGGTGACTTGTACGAATTCAGTCCCATAATGACCGAGGCGTCACTGCCGCCAATTCCCATGTTTCTTACTTTTAGCCATTCGTCGCGGTCGTCCGCGTCTTTTACAGATAAAATCAAGTCGCAATTTGTATATGCCATTTGTCTATTCCTCCTGTTTTTGTTACAATAGAGGCGGAAATTTACCCATATTTTTCCGCCTGCCGACTGACGCTGCAAACATCAGTCGGCTTTTTCAATTTTGTTGAGTTCGTTAATAATTTCAAATAGAATTTCTTCACGTATGCTTGCTTTCGCTGCGCTCATCACTTCGCCTTTTTCGTCCGCATCTGTCCAAGCAATCGACTCTTGCATGTACCTGCGACGTACATATTCGCTGATATGTTTAAACTTTTCTGCGTCAGTCATTTCCTCGCCTCCTTTACTTTTAAAAACCTTGACTGTCTAAATCTGACTTTATTCCGCGGATAATGCATTCGATTTCGTACTCCATGAGTGCTGACCCATCCTCTTTGCAGATCTCCAGTACAGCCAGAACTAAATTCCAATCTTCTTTAGCCAGTGTTACGGTAAATTGTCTGTCATCCATTCCGCGCCTCCTTAACTCTTACAATCACTAAGGTCCCCGGCTGCAGGTTGCCGACGTCCATAATACGGTTATCCTTCTTCGCCTGATAAACCAGTTTCCGCAAGTCTTCTTTGTCCGTAGCGATCTCGCCACAAATTGTCCAGAGCGTATCTCCGGGCTTTACCTCTCGGCGGTACTCGACAATCTTTGTCTCCGGGAAGAACCGGTGATAGATGTTGTCCGCGTCCACCGCGGCACCGGCTACCAATGCGGCTGACATTAGCGCCGCGGTGAAAATTAGTGGCTTGTTCATAACCCCTCCTGCACCGCCGCCGTATTGGCGGCTATACAAATCTGGCGAATAACGCCTCGCAGTCGCGCATTCTCCTGCTTCGCAAGAGATAGTTCACTCTGCAGTCTTCGGACTGCGGACGGACGAAAATCATCCGGTTTTTCTCCGACCATCGCGAGCACGTCCCGCTTTAGAAAGCGGATGGCAGACAGATTTTTCACCGCCGGGAGGATGCCGTCATTTTTCATGCGGTAGACGACATCCGTCGACACCCCTAAGATTTCAGCAGTTTCCGCGACGGTGTACGTTCTTCGTTCCATTTTTCACTCCTTTCTTCTTTCTATAATTTCTATGGTAGGTTGTTACAATTCTCTTTCTGCTCACTCTGTTATAATGTTGGCAGAAAGGAGGTGAACACTATGATATTCGCTTTAAAAATCAAGAAACGTCCCGGTGTCGGTCTGTTAAATCTTGACCTTTGGGAAATTTCAGAAATATTCCTTAGCGGTGATGGAATATTAGGATATTTCCCTAAAGAAGAAATTCATGACTATTTATTAACTCATCCGCACAGCATAAGAGTTAATCGCGGGAATATGCCGTTCCTTGAACCTCGAATCAGTAAAAACGGCGAAAAATACGTTGCCTCTGAAGCAAATGACACAATTTTAGACAATCTTTTATCACTACCCCAGGAATAAGGAACCAAGAAGACAGCGCGTTTCCGTCGTGCTGTTTTTCTTTTGAATATCTTCCCCTGTATCGTTCATATCGTTTTACTTCTTCAAAAAGGTCCACATCCAGTACATCAAAAACGTGGAATAGCATTGCACGCTTGTAGTTTTCATGCGAATTCTTATTTAAGACATAACCATTAATATTTACCTCTTCCATGTTTTCACCTCTCCTTTCTATGTTTTCTGTGGTAGGTTGTGTTACAATTTGGTTAATGTGTCAGCGGTAGTACAAGAAAGAAGGCCTTTATGAAAAAACTCATCTTATGCATCTTTGCTATTTCTGCATTTGTTTTATCTGCAAGTACAGCTAACGCTGCCTATGTTCGCGGGCATTATCGCTCAGATGGTACTTATGTACAGCCTCATTACAGAAGCAATCCGGATGGTAATCCAAACAATAATTACAGCCATAAAGGAAATGTAAATCCATATACAGGGAAACGCGGAACACAGCGCTGAAAAGAAAAACATGCTGACACATGAGCCCCTTCGGGGGCTTTTATTTTACACCATTTAACGAAATATCGTTTTTATTGGTGTAAAAAAAGGACTTCTAAGGGGATCTTACAACCCATAGCTTTTTTTATCGCTAAACATTCATCAAATTTAAATTCTGAATTTCCTTTCATTTTGGTAACCAACGTTTGATATTTGATCCCCGTTTCCTCTGACAACCTGATTATATTCCATCCCAGCCGTGCGAGCTCTACATTTAAATTTTTATACATTAGATCACCCCCTTTCTTGTAACGATATTTCGTTTTCTGAATTTTATGATATGCTATTATTTCGTTTTTGTCAACACCAATTTCATAAAATTTGTTGAAATTTCGTTTTTTATATGATATCCTACTTTTAAGTAGGAGGAATAATTATGACGCGAGAGCAATACTTAAGAGCAAAAATTGAAGAACAAGGCACATTAAAATGGTTTTCTGATAAGATTGATATGCCATATAGCACCCTACTTTCAATTTTAAAAAATGTAGGCGGAGCCTCTATGGATAACATTAATAAAATTTGCCATGGCCTAAATATCTTGTCTGATGATCTTAATTATTTAGCGGAGTCCGCATCTTCACTAACAAAAGGCGTACGCATTCCCATACTGGGGAAAGTTGTTGCTGGTATCCCAGTAGAAGCTATTACCGATATTGAAGGATGGGAAGAACTTCCCACTAAGATGGCTGCCGGTGGAGAATACTTCGCCTTGCGAATCAAAGGCTCCTCTATGGAGCCAAAACTACTGGAAGGTGATATTGTCATTGTCCGTAAGCAGAATGATGTAGATAATGGCGATACGGCAATTGTACTTGTAAATGGTGATGAAGCTACCGTAAAACAAATAAAAAAGACCGATACGGGAATTATGCTTGTCGGTCTGAATGTAGAAGTATATCAGCCACATTTCTATACCAATAAAGAAATAGAACAACTGCCGGTACAAATCATAGGTAAAGTTATTGAATCACGGCACACGTGGTAAATTGCAAAGGATTAATGACATGAGACATCCCATATTTAAAAAAGCGGTACGGATTATCCTTTTGATTTTATTGATTATTTGTTCACACCCCAGTAATGCAGATGAATGGACTTTCATAAAAAATACAAATGATAGGCAAATATATATTAAAAATGATGAGATTATACGGCTTAATGATGAAGTAACCGTTTGGATTGACATGAGATATCCCGATGATAGCTCCAATTTATTGAAAGTAAGATTTAAGAAGAATAAACAGCATTTTGCCGTAATGCAAATATTCTCATTTTATCCCAATGGGCATATAGAAGATTCTGGAGACATGGGACTCCCAAAAGTATTAAATAAGGATAAAATTGACCAAAAAATAAAAATTGCTGCTGGGGAAACATTTGTAACTTCAGTTAAATCTGGATTTTCACATGAAGAAGCTCTTGTAATTGCAAATACAAAATTAGAAGAAGATCGGCAATATTTATACTCTCAAAATACTACCATGGTATATACTGAAATTCCTATTCTCCCAAACTCATGGCCTGAAGAAGTATATAATTATTTATTCAACCAAGGGATTTAATCATGTCTCGTTAATTAGAATCACAGAAAGAAGGTACCCCAATGCCAAAACATGACCCCAGACTTGATGATCTGGACTATATCATGAAAAATATGACAGGCTTCATGTGTAATCCTTTAGATCCCAATGCTCCGCCACCGACAAAAGAAGAACGCCGCGAACTTGCTAAAATAGTTCAAAAACAACTGATAGAAGATTCAGAAAAGGAAAATGGTAAAAATCCATTAGAATAATCTTCAAATGCCTTTACAAAGCACTTCATTATTTCTATAATGATTCCAGAACAAAAAACGGTTTTCCGTTTTGCGGGGATGGTTTCGTTACAGATACCGTCCCTATTTTTTATCAATATAAAATCCCGCCGCCATACCGCAAATATGACGACGGGAACCGGAACGATAGAGGGTATCCTTCCGGCAATTGTAACAACCCTACCACAGGCTGGTTACGCATATATTATAGCACAATCAGCCCTGTTTCAGAAAAGGAGCTGATTTTTATTATGGAATATTCTTTTTCGACGCGTGAGAAAAACGGCGGTATCTGCCTTATTCTGTCATATAAGGTGAATAGCAAATGGAAGCAGAAAACCAGACAGGGATTTAAAACGCTGCGGGAAGCCAAACAATACCAAGATAAATTATTAGCTGCCGCAAAAGAAGATGCCGCCTGCGGAGCAGATCCGGAACTTGCGGATATTACCTTTAAAAGTTTCACACAGAATATATACTTGCGGGATAAAGGATCCTCTTTAGAATATAGCACAAAAAGGAACTATTTCTTTATGCTCCGCAGCATTCCTACCCTGAGCAATAAACAAATACGGGAGATCACCGCCGGAGATGTGATCAATGTCTATCAAGATATGGCGCGATTCAGCAGTGGTACAAGAAAGAATCGTTTCGCCCAGATTCGTGCCATCTTTAACTATGCCATCAATCCGTATAAAATTATTACAGCAAATCCGGCAGACAGTGTCACACAGGTGAAAGATAAGACGCCCCACCGGGTAAAAGCACTGACAGAAAAAGAATCATTGCAACTGCTTGACGCATTAAGTGATACATCCATTTTTTACATGATCGCTTTCATTGCTCTGAATACCGGCATGAGATATGGAGAAATAGCCGGATTGACATGGAACAGTATCAATTTCACCAGACAAACAATCACCATAGATAAACAGTATAACTGGATATCTCCCGAAAAACGGGGATTTAAAGCCGTAAAATCACGAAACGGAAACCGAACCATACATATGAATACGAAATTGGCAGCCAGATTAAATACGTGGAAACTGAATACACCTGTAGCTATTGACGGGCGCGTTATCCCGACAACACCAAGTACACATGCTCTCATGAATAGGCAGCTGCGTAAATTAAAACAGGGAATTTCCGTTCATACCCTGCGACACACCTTTGCCACCATGCTTTTATCAAAATCAAAGGATATTAATCTTGTTGCGGCTGTTTTAGGGGATAATGTCGCTACCGTAGCAGCTACCTATATTCATTATACAGATGATATTCGCAAAGAAGCAGACCAATATATAGAAACCATGTATAAATGAATTTTTGCCGTTTGTCTGCCGTCTACACAAAAAGTCCCAAAATAACGGGGATTTTTCAGCTTATACTTTTTTATAGCATAAAAGAAACACCCGAATCCGTGTGAATTACCGGATATGAAGTACTTCTTTCGTTCTATATTTCATACCTTACCGAAATAAGAATCAATCCCTGAGGCGGCGCAGTGAATCCTGCTTTCTCCCTGCTTTTTGATTCCAGTATAGCGGGAATACTCTCCGCTTTCCGTTTCCCTTCGCCCACTTCCATAAGCGTTCCCACTAAAATGCGCACCATGCCCTGGAGAAAACCGTCTCCGGTAAAATCGATCTGCAGTTCTCCCTTTATTTCTTTCATTTCAATTTTGGAAATACAGCGGACCGCAGACTTTTTCATTTTCTTATTTCCGCAGAAGGAAATGAAATCATAGGTTCCGATTAAAAATGCTGCCGCTTTCTTCATTGCTTCTACATCAAGAGGCTTTCCATACTGCCACACGAAGCGTCGTTCAAACACATTTTTCTCCGTCGACGTGCGGATCCGGTAACGGTATGTTTTCTCCAAAGCACTGAAACGGCTGTGGAATCGTTCCTCCGCTGTCTCCATATGCTTCAAAGCAATATCGTCAGGCAAATACCCATTCAAAGCCGTTTCCAATTCTTCCGCTTTCCATCTCCCTTTCAGATAGAAATTCACTACCTGTCCCAGCGAATGGACCCCGGCGTCTGTCCGTCCCGCGCCGATGACCTGCACCTCTTCCCCCGTTATTTTCCGAAGAGTTTTCTCCAATTTCCCCTGAATCGTTTCTTCCGTACGCTTTTGCTTTTGCCAGCCCTCGTAACGGGTACCGTCATACTGTACGATGCAGCGATAATTCATAGAACCTCCTTATAGCTTCCGTTATTCCCATTGTACGCAGAGCCAGCAGCAGCGTCAAACAAAACTATATTTACTGTAACTCCATATGATATAATATTAACAGTTTTAAACTACTTTTTTATATTTTGAAAGTGAGTGAACCTGATGAAAAAATTATTGACAGCCCTTGGTGCGGCAGCAGTCATCGCAACCATGACCATGCCGGTTTCCGCTGAAAAACTGTGGAAGTACAGCGAAACCGTTACCATTGACCTTGCTGAAGCACGGTACAAGCCGACCACCGATGGCCACGACATACTGGAATTCGTTGCGGTAGAACAGCTTCCTGACGGCACCTGCACTTATACTTATGTCTATGACAGAACCGCCGGAACCATCCAGGTGAAAGAAATGGAAAAGACCACAAAGAAACTCCATTATAAGAGCAACTTCTCCGCGACCTCCGTCAACTCCACCAATCCCGTTATCCGTGAACGCGCACAGATGGCAGAAGCGGTCTACCAGAGAAAAGTACATAAGAAGTAAGCCATGGACGTCGTTTATGAAGAAATAAACCGCGACCTGCTCCACTTCATTGCCAAAGCACCGTCTGTTTTTCATGCTGTAAACAGCATCCGGACGGCGCTTTCTTATGCAGGTTTTACGGAAATACGGGAAGAAGACCCGTGGCAGATTGAAAGAGGCGGGAAATATGTCGTCACAAGAAACGGCTCCGCCCTCATGGCATTTACCATCCCTGAAGACGGCGGTCATACGTTCCGAATAACGGCAAGCCATGGCGACTCTCCCTCTTTTAAAATCAAAGAAAATCCCGAACTCCGCGACGCTGCGTATGTCCGGCTGAACGTGGAAGGCTACGGCGGCATGATCATGTCCACCTGGCTCGACCGCCCCCTGTCGGCAGCAGGCCGTATCATCGTTTCGGAAAATGGAAAACTCGTTTCCAAACTGGTCAATCTCGATCGGACGACACTCGTCATTCCCTCCGTCGCCATCCATATGGACCGTACTGCAAACGGCGGGCACGCCTGGAATATACAGCAGGATCTCCTTCCTCTTTACGGGACGGCGGACGATTCCCTGTCTTTTATAGATGCCGTTGCCGCTGCAGCACAGGTTGCGCCGGAAAATATTTTAGGCCATGACCTGTACCTTTATTCCCGTATAGAGGGAACCCTGTGGGGAGAGCGGCATGAATTTATTTCTTCCGCCAGGCTGGATGACCTTCAATGCGCTTTCGCCGCGTTCCGTGGATTCACCGCAGGAAAAAAGGAAAAGCATATCTGTGTTTACGCCCTTTTCGATAATGAAGAAGTTGGCAGCTCCACAAATCAGGGCGCCGGTGCCACCTTCCTCAAGAATACACTGACAAGGATCTCCCGTTCTTTGGGTTACAGCTATGACGAAACACAAGCCATGATTGCCCGAAGCTTCATGATTTCCGCCGACAACGGCCACGCGCTCCATCCGAATCATGGAGAATATGCCGATCCCGTAAACGCGCCGCGCCTGAATGAAGGTATCGTCATTAAATTCAATGCCCAGCAGAGATACGCCACCGATGGATTCTCCGCCGCCTTCTTCCGCGACCTCTGCCGCCGCGCAAAAGTGCCGACACAGACTTTTACGAACAGGAGCGATATCCCCGGCGGTTCCACCCTGGGAAATATTTCCAATACCAAGGTTTCCATGCCTACGGTGGACATCGGACTTCCCCAGCTCGCCATGCACTCCTCTTATGAAACAGCAGGCACAAAAGATACCGCTTATCTGGTCACGGCATGTACCGCATTTTTTGAATAAGCTGTATCACTTGTTTACAGCCAACAAAAACAGACACTGCGGAAATACAATTTCATCGCGGTGTCTGTTTTCATTGGCTACTCTTCCGCTTCATCCAGCCCCCTCACATAAGGTTTTATGTCAATCAGGCCGCTTCCGTCAATGGCATCCAGCCCGATTACAAAAAGCCTGTTCTTTTCCCGCCTTACCAGTTTGACCACGCATAGATTGATGGGATTCGGCCGGTGCGGCGAACAGCTGGCAAATACGCCGTAAGGTTCCTTTGCCCAGGGCGGCACTGTTTGCAGGGCCGTGCGGTCAGCTTCGTGGGCAAAATATAAAACCACATAATATTTCCCTTCATCCGCATGAAGCAGTGCTGCTTCATAAGCCGGAAAGATCTCAATCTCACAAAATTTATCAGAAATCTTTCCCTGCCGCGGCGCTTCTTTTACTGTTTTGTAAGGACTGTGTATTTTCCCTATTTCTTTTAATTCCATTCTTCCTCCTTAAGGCAAATAGAAATCACTCGTACCTATTAGCTTTAAACTATCATTTATTTATAATAATCTCAATGTGTATTATTTTATCCGATCTTTTCATATAGCATCAAAACAGGATTGTAATACCTTCAAATTTCAGTTACCGGATTTTTATCTTTAAACTTGAAACAAACTGTGATAATATAGCCAATAAGAAACAAATTGTTTGAGAAATATTTCACAGGAGTTTTTATGGACAGACGACAGCAAAAAACGCGAACCGCTATCTTTGACGCGTTCAGCGAACTTTTATCGGAGGAACCTTATTCACGCATTACCATACAAACCATCATCGACCGCGCGAATATCGGGCGGAGCACTTTTTATTCCCACTTCCAGACGAAAGACGACCTTTTGAACGCCATGTGCACGGAACTCTTCCGGCATATCATCGACGGCGTCATGAACCATGACCTCCCTGCAGACCATCACAATGCTCCCGGTGTACCGGATCCGGTTTTCTGCCACATCCTCCAGCATATCAAGGATAACTCTTACCACATCAAAGACCTGCTTATTTCCGAAAGCAGCGATATCTTCCTTAAATATTTCCGGGACAGCCTGCGCAGTCTCATCAGCATATATATTCTCCAGTCTTCAGATCATCAGAAAAAGGATATTCCCGATGAATTTCTTCTGAACCACATTACAGGCAGTTTTGTGGAAATGGTCCAGTGGTGGGTAAAGAACCGTATGAAACAGACGCCGGAAGAATTGGATTTCTGTTTCCGTTCCGTTATCTATCCCGTTATATGAATATGAAAATGAAAAATCGTGTTTCCCCGCCGGAGCAGAACAGCAAGGCAAAGAATCCCAATAGATCAGCGGCCTCCCGGATACACTCATGATGACGGACTATAAAGGCCGCGTCATCAAAATATACTCAGACATGGCCAATGAAAAAATACAGGAACTTACATAAAAAATCCCCTGCCGCAAAAACGACAGAGGTTTTTTTATTACACGCATTGACTAAAAAGTGAGGCGCATCTGGTACCACACCACATTGCCGTGAACTGATACGGATATTCCTTCGTTAAGAAAACCGAATTTTCCATAGTAATGAATCAGTTCTTTCTTGCAGGTGAGGACAAGACCTTTCCGTCCTTCTTTTTCCGCATCATTGATGATACGGCGCAGCAGCAGTCCCGCGTAACCTTTCTTCCGGCAGGCAGGAACCGTATTCAGCCCGAAAATCATCTGCCATGCGCCATGTTCATCATGCATATCCGCTTTCTCATACATTTCATCTATAAGATCTGCAAGGTTTGTCACCATACCATCCGCAAAAGAAATCAGTTTCCCCTCTTCAAAAAGGAGCCAGAAATGATTGCCATAATAAACAAGCCTCTCTCTGAAAGAATCTCTCGTCGCCGCTTCGGCAGGAGGAAAACACTCCGCTTCCACCGCAGATACCAATGCCAAATCATCTATCGTTGCTTTGCGTATTTCCATAATTCCTCTTCTTCCCTTTCCTCTATACCAATCCGTAAAAAAGCACCTACCGTCCAGTAAGTGCTTTTGTTTTATCAGATATCAGTACAGCTTCGCTCCCGCAGGGATATGGTCGTCTACCATGAGCAGATGAAGTTTTTCTTCACCATCTTCTTCATGGATTGCAGAAAGCAGCATACCGCAGGAGTCGATGCCCATCATATTCCTCGGGGGCAGGTTCACGATAGCGATCACCGTCTTGCCGATGAGGTCTTCCGGTTCATAGAAGGCATGAATACCGGAAAGGATGGTGCGGTCTTTGCCGGATCCATCGTCCAGCGTGAATTGAAGAAGTTTCTTGCTCTTCTTGACTGCTGTGCAGTCTTTGACTTTCACTGCGCGGAAGTCCGATTTGCTGAAAGTTTCAAAATCAACCGTATCTTTAAATAAAGGTTCTACTTTTACTTTGGAAAAATCAATTTTTTCAGGAACGGCAGGGCCCGCCTCCTTCACTTCCGTTTTCCCCTGGTCGCCTTCCGGCCGCATCGCCGGGAAAAGAAGAACGTCTCGGATACTGGAAGAATTGGTCATGAGCATGAAAAGACGGTCAAGCCCGATGCCGAGTCCGCCTGTCGGGGGCATACCGTATTCCAAAGCAGTGAGGAAGTCTTCATCAATGGGATGCGCTTCATCATCGCCATGCTCTCTTTCTTCCACCTGCATTTCAAAACGCGCCCTCTGATCCAGCGGATCATTTAATTCGGAGAATCCGTTTGCCAGTTCGCGTCCATAAATATAAGACTCGAAACGGATGGTATATCTCGGATCTTTGGGATCCAGTTTGGACAGCGGAGATACTTCGATGGGATGCTCTGTAATGTGGACAGGCTGGATAAGGTGTTCTTCTACATAGTCGTCAAAAGCAGCTGCCAGAAGCTTGCCGAAACCGTCAAATTCACCATATTCCACATGAAGTCTGTCGCAGATGGCACGTGCTTCCTCAATGGTCTTGCAGGCATCAAAGTCTTCACCGGTGTATTTCTTTACCGCTTCTGCCATGGTGAGTCTCGGCCATGGGCCTGCCACATCTATTTCTGTTCCTTCATAGGTGAATTTCGTAGTGCCGTAAGAAGCCATAGCGCAGGCTGCCACGATCTGTTCCGTCTGGTCAATGACATCATCGATATCGCCGTAAGCCTGGTATGTTTCAATAGCGGTAAACTCCGGATTATGACGGGTATCCATGCCTTCATTGCGGAAATTGCGGGTGATTTCAAATATGCGTTCATACCCTCCGACAAGAAGTCTCTTTAAATAAAGTTCCGGCGCAATGCGGAGGTACATGGTCATATCCAGCGCGTTGAAATGCGTCATGAAAGGTCTTGCATTCGCACCGCCGTAGAGCGGCTGAAGAACCGGCGTTTCCACTTCGAGGAAACCGTGTGCGGTATACCAGTTCCGGATAGCCTGGAGCATATTCGCCCTCTTGATGAATGTTTTTCTTACATCGGGATTGGCGATAAGATCAAGATATCTCTGGCGGTAGCGCTGTTCCTTATCCGTAAGGCCGTGCCACTTTTCCGGAAGCGGGCGGAGAGACTTGGAAAGCATGGTGAAGTGCAGGACACGGATGGTCGTTTCTCCCGTGTGTGTAGTGAATACAGTGCCTTCCACCCCGAGGATATCTCCCATGTCTACCAGTTTGAAGAGATTCCATTCATTTTCACTGACAGTATCTTTCCGGAAATAAAGCTGGATATCCCCTTTTTCATCACGAAGCGTGCAGAATGCCGTTTTTCCGTGCCCGCGGATAATCATAATACGGCCTGCCACTTTGACATGCTCCTCGCTTGCTTCCAAAGCTGCCGCATTCGCATGGATATCTTCACTGTGATGGGTGCATTCATACTTTCCGCCGTAAGGCTCAAATCCCAGTGCGGCAATCTTCTCCAGCTTCCCCCTTCGGATCAGCATCTGATCGTTCAGTTTTTCTTCCATTCCGAAACCTCTCTTTGCATATAACCAATCAGCAAAAATTTATGCTTTGATTTTAATAACTTTATACTTTACAACACCGCTTGGCGCTTCTGCTTCTACAATATCCCCCGCTTTGGCGCCCATCAGTGCGCGGCCGACAGGAGACTCATTGGAAATCTTCCCTTCAAAAGGATCCGATTCCGTACTGCCCACGATCTTCACCGTTTCTTCCACATGGTCTTCCAGCGCTTCAATGGTTACCGTCATTCCTACATCGACGCGGCTCTTTCTCCCTTTTTTGCCGCTGTCAATAATTTCCGCCGTACGGATCTGCTGTTCCAGTTCCTTAATACGTCCTTCTACGAAAGACTGCTGGTTTTTTGCATCATCATATTCGGAGTTTTCAGAAAGGTCGCCCATAGCGATGGCTTCTTTCAGACGTTGTGCTACCTCGCCGCGCGTCTTTGTACGAAGTTCATCCAATTCTTTCTGTAATTTTTCAAGACCTTCTTTTGTCACAAGTGTATGCTGCAATTCTGCCATGCCAATTGCTCCTTTTTCTATAAATATTTTATAAAACTCCCATTATAAGGATATATTATTAAGTATAAGCAGATAAAAATGTATTGTCAATTTGATAAGAACCGTTCCTTACAACTCCCGTTCCGTTTGGAAAGTCTTTTTACAAACAGAAATAGAGGCCTGCCTTCCAAAATCATTTCTGCCATAGGAAACAGATTTCCTCTTCCCATTTTTCCTTTACCGGGTTGAGATCTTCCCCATTCTTTATTTATAAAAAAATTCTGTACCCATAAAAAGAAAAAATATCATTTTCTCAATTACATAAGGTTTCTTATCAATTTCAAAATCATTTCGGGCAAATAAAGTCCATATAGGGAGAAATGAGGAGATTTCAGCCTCTCACAGGACAATCGGATCCCGGACTGCATCCATTGTTTTTGCAACATATTTATCAGAATGAATAAATATCCATTTTTGAAATCATTGTCCTTCCCCAGATATTTTTAAAAAAACCGATAAAAACGGCGTTTCAAGATTTCTATTTTTATAGCCCCCGGAAATCTGAATGTATCATGATGTATCACGCCAATCCATATCAATATCCGATAGCGTTCCATTTTTTTCGTTTTTCTTCATTTTTCTTTCTTCTCCTCAAAGGTCCTCAAAAGTCCTCAAGGATAAAGAAATATATTTTTTTGAAATTTCCTATTGTACTTCCTGTTTATCTGTGGTATATTTCTTTCAGCAAAAATATTACGCGCCCTGCATGAAAGTGCAGCTGAGCTGCGGAGCACTTCTTGAAGTGAACGGTTTTCTTTGTTTCCCTGTTTCTTTCACCATAACGAAAGTAAATGGGGATTGCCTATGCCTGAAAATCGGGCATTCCGGTGAGATTCCGGACAAATATCTTCCCCCGTTCCGAATATGTGTCGGAAATTGGTACGAGAAAGAAGGGAACTACATTGTCTGAAAGCAGAAAAATGGGAGTGGTACAGCTCACCACAGTCACCGCCATCAACATGATGGGATCCGGCATTATTCTTTTGCCGGCAACACTCGCGGAAATCGGTACGGTTTCCATTTTCGCCTGGATTCTTGCCTCTATCGGCGCTACTATTCTTGCCTACGCTTTTGCCAAATGCGGCATGTACAGCAAAAAGGTAGGCGGCATGGGCGGTTACGCGGAATACCGGTTCGGCCGTCTTGGAAACTTCCTTTCCAACTACACTTATGCCATTTCCCTGATTATCGCCAACGTGGCTATCGCCACCGGCGTAGTCAGCTACGGTTCTTACGTTTTCGGTTTTGACCTTTCTCCCATGGAAGTTTGTCTGGCAACCATCAGCACGCTTGCCATCGCCGCTTCCATCAGCCTTGTCGGACCGAAAAAATTCGGCAAATTCACCTCTTTGGGCATGATCTGCATTCTTCTTCCGGTCATTGGCCTTCTTCTCTGCGGCTGGTATTTTTTCAGCCCGGACATCTATGTGGCTGCCTGGAACCCTCATGATATGCCTTTCTATCTCACCATGCGCGATTCCATCGCCGTCATTCTCTGGGCATTCCTCGGTCTCGAAACGGCCTGCGCCAATTCCGACACGGTGGAAAATCCTGAAAAGAATGTGCCTGTCGCTGTTTTGGCAGGAACGATGATTGCCGGTGTATGCTACATGACCTCCACGGCGATTATCGGGGGGCTTGTTCCTCATACAGAGCTGGTATCTGCCGGCGCGCCTTTCGGCCTTGCTTACGCAGCCATGTTCGGAAATACGGTGGGACATATGGTATCTGCCATGCTTGTTGTTTCCTGCTTCGTATCCCTCACCGCATGGCAGTTCACCATCTCCGAGGTGGTAAGAGAGGCCACCACCATCGGCCACTTCCCTTCCTATCTTCGTAAAGTCAATCGTTTCTATGCGCCTTACATGGCAATCGGAACCCTGGTTTGTATCCAGTCCCTACTGACGCTGTCTACAATCAGCCCCTCTCTGTTAAAGCAGTTCAATGTCCTTATCAATCTTGCCGTCATGGTCAATCTCATTCCCTACCTGCTTGCCATGGCTGCTGTTCCCGATCTGCAGAAAGCAGAAGGCATCTCTGCAACAAAAGCAAAACTGCCGAATATGGCAGCTATCATTGGCGGTGTATACAGTGTATACGCGGTCTACGGCTGCGGATGGGATATCATTCTTTACGGGACGCTCGTTACTGTCTTCGGCATCATGATCTATATGCTGAAAACAGCCCGGCTTTCCCCTGCCGGATTCCAAACCTATCCGCCCAAAAAATAACGTTTCAACTTCAAGCCTCCGCAAGGAGGTTTTTTTACTGCGAGACACCCACGATAAAACCCCTCTCGAAAGAGGGGCCTTTATTTCTTATAAGCCAAGATTTCTGTTTCCGTATTTACATCATATGTTTCTTCCCATTCTTCAGGAAGATTGTCCAATTTTTCCCATTCCCTGCATTCTTCCCCATCATCTTCCAAATTGAGGAAAGGGGAGAAATAAACAGGTTTCCTGATCTGCAGGTATCCCTTTTCAAAAATGAAGCGGACTGCCTTTGTAAGATACACGCGGTATTCCGCTTTACCACAGCGGGAAAGCGTCTTCTTCTCATTGATGATCCGCACTTCTTTTATTTCTTTTTGAAGGGCATGATCTTCCTGCACCACGGCAGGGCGGCTCGAGTGGATTTCTTTTTCTTCTGCTTCACGGAAAATCCATTCCAAAACATCCGTCTTTTTTCCGCCGGCCGCCTTGTCCGTTATTTCCTGCGTCATTATATAGCATTTTCCGCCGGCATAAATACCGACGGGCAGGAGATATACAGGATGGAAAATGGACGGATCGCATCGGTACTTTTCAAAAACCTGTCCTGCCATCCCTTTTAAAATCTTCAGCGTTTTTTCACTGAATCGTAAATCCAATAATTCCATGTTTTCCCTTTCTGATGAAAATGTCCGCCTCGCGTAAATAAAGGCGGACATTTTTTATTTCTGTTCTTTCTTTTACTTCGTCCCGAAAATCCTGTCTCCCGCATCGCCGAGTCCCGGAAGGATGTATTTCTTTTCATTCAGCTGCCTGTCAAGGGCGGCGGTGTAGATCGGCACATCCGGATGCGCGTCGTTCACGAGTTGTACGCCTTCCGGCGCGGCGACGAGGCACATAAATTTTATATTCTTTACACCTTTCGCCTTCATCATGTCGATAGCCGCCACGGCGCTTCCTCCGGTCGCCAGCATCGGGTCGATTAATATGAAATCACGGTTTTCCACATCGGGAAGTTTGCAGTAGTATTCCACAGGCTTTACCGTAACGGGGTCACGGTACAGACCGATGACACCTACACGGGCGGAAGGAACGAGTTCCAGAAGCCCGTCAAGCATTCCAAATCCCGCCCGGAGGATGGGGACGATCCCTACTTTCTTCCCTGCCACGCGTTTCCCTTTCATCACTTCCAAGGGCGTTTCAATTTCTATATCTTCCATAGGCAGGTCACGAGTCAGTTCATATCCCATGAGCAGTGTGATTTCCTTCAGAAGCTTTCTGAAATCACCGGAACTGGTTTCTTTCTGGCGCATAATCGTCAATTTGTGCTGAATAAGCGGATGGTCGATTACCTGGATCTGCATTTCATTTCCTCCTGTCACAACGGGTTTCTCAATTTTACTCCCATTATTTTATCACTTTTTATTTTGGATGTCTGTAATTCTTCCGGCCGGCCACCGGAAATATTCTTACAGGCGCCGGTGACGCATATCTTCCCATGCCATGATCACCGCACCGCCGGCAAGAATAATCTGGACTGCCAGATGGATCCAGAGAAAGAGGAAGATCAGGCCGATGAGGGAACCGTAAGTGACGCCCATACCCGATATATGGAGGATATAGTAACCGTACCCTGCAGTCAGGAAAAGGAGGGCCGCCGCCACCAGAAAGGAAGCAGGAATGATGCGTGTCCATTTCGTGATGTACCTGTTTGGCGCATAACGGTAAAAAGCGGATAAAGACAGGCTCATAACCACAAAAGGAATGGCATACCGCGACGGCCGCCAGACCTGCCAGAAGACAGGCGGCAGTTCCATGATATAGTCCTGTACAAGGAATACGACGGCATTGGCAAAAACGATCAGCGTAAGAGAAAGAATCATGGCAAATACAAGAAATACGGTAAAGAAGCAGGCTTTCAGGCTGACCTTGAACCAGGACTGGATATTTCTGTCCTGAAAAAATATTTTATCCATCCCGCGGACAAGGACGGCCGTTCCCTGTGAAGCGGTCCACACTGCGCCGCCGAGACCGGCAAAGAGCCATATCGTACTCCGCCCTGCGATGATACGGGCTATATTTTCCTCCATACTTGCCGCAAACTGGGCCGGCAGATATTGCAGCAGATCAAGGATCGTATCAAGCTGGGGCGCCGCAAAGAACAAGATACAGTTCACCAGAAAGATCATAAACGGAATGAGCCCGAGGATAAAGCAGTATGACGCTTCTGACGCAAAGGAGCCCACATCATCATCAATATATCTTTTGATCAAACACTTTATGAAATATACGGCTGCCGGATCTGAATTTTTCGGTTCCATATGCCCACCCTGCCATTCTGAAAAACATCATAAAAAGGGAGGCATAAAGAAACAAATTTCATTTCTCTATACCTCCTTTTGCTGCACACAATCAGAAATATCTGTGTATTTTATTATAGCACCAACTCTTACTGTCCGCTCTGGCTCTTCTTCGCATTGGCATTCTTATAGCGGAGCTGCTTGGAAAGAACCATCTTGCGCATGCGGATACTGGAAGGCGTCACTTCCACCAATTCATCATCATTTATCCATTCCAAAGCGGATTCAAGGGTAAAGAGGCGGCACGGCGGCAGTTTAATGGCATCATCGGAACCGGAAGCACGGGTATTTGTCAGATGCTTCTTCTTGCAGGGATTAACGTCCATATCCTGCTCACGGGCATTTTCGCCGACAATCATGCCTTCATAAACTTCCACGCCCGGGCCAAGGAAAAGTTCCCCTCTGTCCAGTATGGAATTCAGGCCGTAAGCGGTGGTCGTGCCCGCTTCGAAAGCGACAAGCGAGCCTCTCGTTCTTTCGGGAATATCCCCTTTATACGGCGCATATCCCTGGAATACATGGTACATGATGCCTGTGCCGCGGGTGGTGGTGAGAAGTTCATTTCTGAATCCCAAAAGTCCGCGGGCAGGAATGGAAAAATCCATCTTCATATATCCTGCCAGTTCCTCCATGGAAATCATTTCCGCGCGGCGCGGACCGAGGCCTTCCATGACAGCCCCCATAAATTCCTGCGGCACTTCAACAGTCAGCCTTTCCAAAGGTTCGCAGCGCTTGCCGTTGATTGTTTTATAAATAACCTGCGGTTTGGATACTTCCAATTCGAACCCCTCCCGCCTCATCGTTTCAATGAGAACGGACAGATGAAGTTCTCCCCGGCCGGAAACGAGGAATGCATCGGATGTTTCCGTTTCTCCCACACGGAGAGCCACGTTCGTTTCAATTTCTTTCATCAGACGGGCGCGGATGTGGCGGGATGTAACAAAATCGCCTTCTCTTCCCGCGAAAGGACTCTTATTGACATGGAAAACCATGGACAGCGTCGGTTCATCGATATGAATGGAGGGGAGCGCTTCCGGATTGGCGGCATCGGCTACCGTTTCACCGATATTGATGTCTTTAAATCCTGCCATCGCCACGATATCCCCCACGCCTGCTTCGGCGACGGGAGTACGTTTCATTCCCTGCCAGTTGAAAAGCTGTCCTACATGATCGGTACGGATTTTTTCTCCATCCGTAATAGCCACGGCCATTCCCTGCTTGACCGTTCCCCTGGTCACACGGCCGATTGCCACTTTGCCGAGATAATCATCGGCTTCCAGCGTGGTCACCATGATCTGCAGTCCTCCATCCGGATCACCTTCCAGAGCGGGAATCCGTTCCAAAATCGTATCAAACAGAGGCTGCAGATCCTTCCCTTCATCATTCATATGGAGTTTGGCGATACCGCTCCTGGCGGACGCATAAATCAGCGGAAAATCAAGCTGCTCATCATCAGCATTAAGCTCGATGAAAAGTTCAAGAATTTCCCCTTCCACATCAGACACACGCTGGTCAGGACGGTCAATCTTATTGATGACGACGATCGGTTTCAGGTGATGCTCAAGAGCTTTACGGAGAACATACTTCGTCTGGGGCATCGGGCCTTCATGGGAGTCAACAAGGAGCAGGACACCGTCCACCATGTTCAGGATACGTTCTACTTCCCCGCCAAAATCGGCATGCCCGGGCGTATCTACGATATTGATCTTCACACCATTATGCATGACAGACGTATTCTTCGCCAGGATTGTAATTCCCCGTTCCCGTTCCAGCGGGTTGGAATCCATGATGCGTTCCGCCACCTTCTGATTTTCCCTGAAAATATGGCTCTGCTTCAGCATGGCATCCACAAGAGTGGTTTTACCATGATCGACATGGGCGATGATCGCAATGTTGCGGATATCTTTTCTGATCATTTCTTTCCTTCTTCTCTCCGGCCTTCCGCCTCAATCTATAAATCCACAGTATAACAAAATCTTTGTATTGGTAAATACAATTTATTTTACCACATCACAGACTCGGATAAAAGCATTTTCAAAAAATATTTTCCTTTTTATGAATCATATTTTTGTATTACCCCCTTGGACTATGTTAAAATGTAATTAAAGAGAGAAGATTTTTCTCCCTGGAATTTCATTTATAAAAGAAAGGTGGGCTGATGATCATGTTAGATTACAAACGGATTCTCGTACCTTACGACGGTTCCGAGTATGCGAAGCGGGCTCTTGACCGTGCCGTTTCCGTGGCAAGATGCTGCGACGGCGCAAAACTTTTCATTGCGACCGTTTCCCGGCCGATGCCGCCGATGGAAAAAATCGCGCGGGAAAAAGCATATGTCTTTGATGCCGATAAAAAAGAACCGGAAAAGAAAGACCCCGGGCAGGTTATTTTGGATGATTCAGAAAAACTCATTCCCGAGGATATTCCTCATGAATTGATTTTCCGTGTAGGCAATCCGGGATCCGTCCTGCTGGATCTCTCCTTTGAAAAAAACTGCGACCTGGTCATCATGGGCAACCGGGGCCGCGGCGCTCTCAAGAGCCTTTTCATGGGTTCCGTTTCCAGCCATCTGGCAAGCAACGTGAAATGCCCCATCCTTATTATTAAATAGTACAGCGGAAATACCGCGGAAAAGGAGGTTCGTCATGCTTACTTTCAAAAAAATCCTTGTTCCCTTTGACGGGTCGGAACACGCAAAGCGTGCCCTGGCAAAGGCTGTATCACTGGCGCAGTGCTGTGACGGCGCAAAGCTGTATATCATCACTGTTGATGAAGATGTTTCCGCGCTGAGCATGAATAATCTGGAAAGGGCTTACATCAATGAACAGATGCAGGCCATCCACTTCCGCCCGGCTGATAAAACTCTTGATGAAGCAAAAGCTGCCGTCCCTGAAGGCATCGAAGCGGAATATATCGCCAAAACCGGAGACCCCGGCATGCTGATTGAAAATACGGCAGACCAAATCGGCGCAGACCTGGTTGTCATGGGCAGCCGCGGCCTGGGCGCCCTTACGGGCATGCTCCTCGGCTCCGTATCCAATTACCTGTTGACCCACGTGGAGGCGCCTGTATTCATTGTGAAATAATTTCCCATAAGACGAAACGCCGACCTTTAGAGGGCCGGTGTTTTCTCCCTCCGGTGCAGCCGATATTTTCACAGGTATTTCTTTATTTTCCGCACAGAAAATCAGATTTCTCCATCACAAAAAGAAAGGCGGTTATTATGCTGGATTTCAAAAAGATTCTCGTCCCCTATGACGGTTCCAGCCATGCGAAAAAAGCTCTGAACCAGGCCATTTCCCTGGCGCAGTGCTCAGACGGCGCAGAACTCTATGTCGCAACGATTTTAAACAGCACCATCCCTGCGGATGATGATCCCGACCAGGTCGACATGGCGGAAGTCGAAAAACTCATTCCTGAAAACATCCCCCATAAGGTTCTTCTTGAAATGGGGGAACCGGTACCCATGCTCCTCTATCTGGCAGGAGAAATCGGTGCCGACCTGATCATCACGGGCAGCCGCGGCCGCGGCGCTCTCAAGAGCCTTTTCATGGGTTCCGTTTCCAGCGGCATTTTGAAGAATGCAAAATGCCCCGTCTTTATCATAAAATAAACTTCCCAATTGAAAATACCGATACCGGACTCCCTGAAAATATGTCTGACTTTTTCAGAGATAGTGCGGTATCGGTATTTTTATGATGCTTTCGGCCCTTCCACCTTATAGTACCAGCAGTAAAGCGCAGGAACGACCAGTAATCCTATAGCAGTCGCAAGGAGAAGTCCGCCGATAAACGATACGGCAAGGGGACGCCAGAATGGACTGGGAATCAGCGGAACAAAACCAAGTACATCGGTTACGCTGGAAAGCATAATCGGCCGGAAACGGAGTGCTGCCGACTCGATGACCGCATCATAAGGCTTCTTTCCCTCTGCCAAATGCTGGCGGATCTGGTCAAGAAGGATGATGCTGTTCCGGACAACCATGCCGGATAAGGCCAGCATACCGACAATGGATACGAATCCCATGGGCTGCCGCGTAAGAAACAGCGACAGAATCGCACCGATCAGTCCCAAAGGCCCGGTTATGCCCGCAATTACCATCAGCGGAATTTTATCCAGCTCAAACATCAGAATCATAAGGATAAGGAAAATCATGATCGGAACCGGCGCCGCCAGGTACTGTACGGATTTTTCACTGTTTTCTATGGCTCCGCCTTTTTCCAGCGTATAACCGTCAGGCAGATGTTCTCTAAAGTCCTTAAGCGTCCGGTCGTACAGTTCATTGACTACGGAATCGGCAGTCTTATCCCCGCCGGCTTCGCCGCGGATAGTGATGGTCGGGCGCAGATCACGCCGCCAGATCGTGCTTGTTTCATTCTCATAGGAAATATCCGCGATTTCCCCAAGAGGCACATACCGTCCGCTCCCCACATGGACAGGGAGGGAAGAAAGATCGGCCAGCCGCGCCGCATTGCTTCCTTCCAGCCGGAAGCTGATCGGCACGAGCTGATTTCCCTGATAGGATTCCGCCACTTTATAGCCTGACAATTTCACATACAGATCCCGGGAAATGGAATAATTATCTCCCCCCAGTTTCCTTACTTTATCCTGATCGATTTTTAACCTGACGACCGGTGTTTCTTCCGGCCAGTCCATACTGACATTCTTCATGCCGGGATACTGAGAAACAAGAGCCGCCGCTTCTTTAGCAAACTTTGCCGTGTCTTCCACATTCTTTCCCGAAAGCCGCAGCATGATCGGATATTCAGCAGGAGGCCCTGTGGTAATCAGACGGGCATGGGCCCTTGCATCCGGATATTGTTCCGCAATAAATGCCAGCGTATCGTCACGAAGACTGTCTCTCACCTTGCTGTCGCGCGCTACAAGGATCATCTGTCCGTGGCTGTCTTCCGGTGCCAGCGGATCAAAAAGCAAAATAAACCTCGGCGCGCTGTCCCCTACATAGGTGGAAAAGGAAGATACCCGATTGTCCCCGTATAAATTGTCCGCAATGCCCGCCATGACCTCTTTCGTTTCCTTGATGGATGCGCCGGAAGGAAGGTTCACATCAAGAATGATTTCCGGCCGTACGGAATCGGGGAAGAACTCCTGGTTCACAAAAGGAATAAGTGCTACTGTCCCCGCAAAAATCGCTGCTGTACCTATGATAACCGTCTTTTTGAAACGGATGCACCAGGCGATTGCCTTATAAAACAATCGGTAAGCCCTGTCCGCAAAAGCGGATTTCTTTTCTCCTGCTTTCACCCTGATGAAACGATACCCCAGAACCGGGCTCACAAAGATGGATGCCACCCAGGAAAGAAGAAGCGTAGAGGCGATAACCCAAAAGAAGGCGCCTACATATTCCGCCGTCTGCCCTGCGGCAAAACCGACAGGGATGAAACCCGCTGCTGTAATAAGCGTCCCAGCCAGCATCGGTTTCGCACATCCTTTATACGCCGCCTGTGCTGCCGCCAGACGGTCCATCCCTTCTTCCAGTTTGACCTGCATCATTTCAATTACGATAATCGCGTCATCTACAAGAAGGCCGAGCGATACGATGAGCGTGCCGAGGGAAACGATATGGAGATCGATCCCCTGCCATTTCATGTAGATAAAAGAAGCGCATACCACCACCGGAATGCACAACGCCAGCACGATCCCGCTCCAAAAGCCCAGCGACAGGAAACTGGCCGCCATGACGATAACGATGGCTTCCAGCAGGGATTTTGTAAATTCATGAATAGAATCATTCACCACCGACGGCTGATCCGCCACCTGCTCGATATCCAGACCGGCAGGAAGCTCCGCTTTCTCTTTTTCAATTTCCTTCTCCAGATTTTTCCCGAGAACCAGATTATTTCCGCCAGGCGCCATAGACACGGCAATTCCTACTGCCGGTTTTCCATTGAAATACATGAGAGACGTTTCCGGATCCGCATACATCTGCGTGACTGTCGCCACATCGCCCAGATGAAAAGAACGCTCTCCCACGTGGATTGGAAGTTCTTTCAGTGACTCCACCGTATCCAGAAGCCCTTCTACACGAACCGCCACATTTCTGGAATCGGTGTGGATCATACCGGCAGGCATCATCGCGCCCTGCTGCTGCAGCATGGCAAACACATCCGACGGTCTCATACCGAAAGAAGCCAGCTTATTCTGATCCATTTCGACATAAATTTCCTGCTTCTGGACACCGAGAAGTTCTACCTTCTGCACATCCTCCACCCCTGTCAGGCGCCGCCGGATATTTTCCGCATATTTACGTTTTTCTTCATAAGAAAATCCGTCTCCCGTGATGGCGTAAATAGAGCCGTACACATCATCGAACCGGTCATTAATATAAGGCCCCATGACTCCCGACGGCAGGCTGCCCCATTCATCATTGACCAGATTGCGTATTTCATGCCAGCGGGTCTGTATCTCCTCTTTCGGCACGGAATCTTTCAGATTGACATAAATCACGGTTTTACCGTCATGGGTGAAAGATTTGATATAATCGAGCCCCTTGGTATCCTGCAGTTTCTTTTCCAAAGGATCCGTCACCTGCTGCGTGATCTGCTGCGCCGAAGCGCCCGGCCATGCAGCCGTAACCACGGCCTGTCGGATTGTAAAATCAGGGTCTTCGCTGCGCCCCAGATGGAAATAGGACCACAGTCCGCCCGTAATGATGGCGATAATGAAAAAATAGACAATCTGTTTATGCCTGATCGCCCATTCTGCCAGATTCAGGCCTTTCATAACCGTACCTCTTCCCCTTCATGCAGTTTCTGCACACCGGCGGTCACTACACGGTCGCCTTTCTGCAGGCCTGAAACGATCTCTACCGCATCATTTCCGTACTGTCCCGTTTCCACCTTTTGCAAATACACCTTATGATCCCGCACGATCCACACGGCAGGCTGCTCCGACTGTGCAGCCATAGCAGAAAGCGGCACCATGATCTGTTCATTCCCCTGCGGGTCATCAAAAGATACTTCCGCCGTCATTCCCACCACGACATCGGAAGGCGCGTCAATGAGCGTCACTTTCGCGTCATAAGTTCCCGTGGACGTATTCGGCGCTGCCGCCACTTCTCTGACCGTTCCTTTCAATTGCAAATCAGGAAAAGCCCAGAATGTGACTGTACAGGGAAGACCGACAGAGTATTTCCCATATTGTTTTTCCGTAAAAGAAATATGGACATCTTTTTTCGTATCATCCACAATAAGAACAACCGGTGTCCCTGCGCCGACCACCTGCCCCACTTCGTAAAGCGTGCTTCCCACCACGCCGTCACGGTCTGCCGTAAGCGACGTGAACCCCAGATTATTTTCCGCCCGCGCCAGAGCAGCCTGCGCCTGGGAAAGCTGGGCCGATGCCAATTCATACTGGTTCTTCGTCTGATCCATCGCCAGGTCAGAAATTGCCTGAAGTTCGTGAAGCTTTTCATAACGGGCCATCGTGGATGACGCCAGACGATACTGCGCCTCCGCCGCATTCAACGCGCCCGCGGCAGCAGCAGCCTGTTCCGATGCATCTTTGGAATCCACCGTCATAAGGACCTGTCCCGCCGTGACACGGTCGCCGGAAGAAACGAGGCGGCGCGTAATCCGCCCCCCCACCTGAAAAGCAAGCGGCGATTCAAAATAGCCGTGAACCGTGCCGGAAAACTTACGGCTTTCTGCTTTTGCCGTTTCTCCGACAACCATCGTCTTGACAAGCACCGCTTTCGTTTCCGCCTCTTTTTTATTCCCACACCCCGTCAGCACAAGAGAAAAGCCGACCCATACAGCGGTAAAGATGACCGCGAACTTTTTCATGTATTCCTCCCGAAATAATTTTAATAAACATTTGTTGATTATTGTTCAAATGTATTATATACTTAGGCTGACTGTAAAGGCTATCGGCAATTCCCATGAAAGTGCCTTTTATGAAACTGTTTTAGAGAAAGTGTTCAACAATGACTGATAAAAAAAAGGACTTGCGGTTCCGTAAAACGGAACTTTCCATCCGGGCTACCTTCTTTGAACTGTTAAAAAGCAGGCGTATCTCTGAAATCACCGTGGCGGAAATATCAAGAAAGGCCATGCTCGGACGGGGGACTTTTTACCTCCACTACAAAGACATCCATGACCTTCTGGACACCCTTGAGAACGAATATGTCGAAGCCATCGGAAATATTATTGACGAGTACTATCCCATCGCGCCGGCGGCAAATATTTCAGAACTCACGGAAAAACTGTTCCACTACATCACCGCCCACGAAGAACAGCTCCGCCTTCTCTTCCACCATATTTCCACACGAAGCTTCATCGACCGCCTGATTATCCGCCAGCGTTACGTATTCAGCCGACTGGTAGAAGAAGGGGGCTGCGATGCGGCGTACAATGCGGTGGAAACGTCTTTCATGATTTCTGGATTTGCCGGCGTCATTCTTGATTATTGGTTCTTAGGCTCTCTTCCTCTGTCAGAAAAAGAAATCATCCATAATCTGAACCGCCTTCTCCTCAATTTTTCCCGCGCGAAAAAGGAAATGAAAAGAGGCGGCCCGTCATGAGAAATATATGGATCACTCTCGCCTATGAAGGAACGGCGTACAGCGGATTCCAGCGGCAGGAAAACGGTATAACCGTCCAGGAAATTCTTGAAACCGCCCTCCAAAAACTGACCGGCACGAAAACCACGCTCTACTTCGTCGCGCGCACGGATGCCGGCGTCCACGCCTGCGGACAGGAATGCACTTTCTACACCCGATCATCCATCCCCGGCAACCGTTTCATTTATGCACTGAACATCCTGCTTCCGCCGGACATCCGCATCATTCAAAGCAGAGATATGGACGAAAATTTTTCCGTCCGCCGACAAAACTTCGGAAAGACCTACGGCTACCTCCTCACAGAAAACAAAGAAGCCTCTCCGTTCCTGAAACGCTACCTCTGGCAGACAGGCAGAAAATTAGATATTCAAAAAATGGAAGCCGCCGCCCGGGTCATTCAGGGCACCCACGATTTCACATCCTTCCGGGGAAACAATTCCGTCCCCTCCGATCCGGTACGCACACTATATGACATAAGGATCATAAAAAAAGACCACCTGTACCGTATCTTCGTAACAGGTGAAGGCTTTTTATACCATATGGTCCGAAACATAGCCGGCGCCCTCGTCGATGCAGGCGCCGGCATCCTCACACCCAAAGACATAGAGGACATCCTCTGCAAAAAAGACCGCCGTCTCTTAGGCATCACCGCTCCGGCAGAAGGCCTTTGCCTGCTTAAGGTGTACTTTGAACCCGTCACTCCGGAAGGCATAGAAAAGACCGTCCATGGAAACTGTTACCCCTGGAGTATATAACAGAAACGGCGTGACACGCAGTAACATAATGACATGCCACAGGAACGAAAAACAAACAGCAGAAAATGGAGACGTCAGCTAAAGGCGATTCATTTTAGTGTCATTCAGATCCTGCAGAGGACTCTCTATTCTGCAACCGCATTTCCCTATACCATTTTCCATCCGCTTACTGCCCGCTATTCACCCTAAACAGATGGCACCATAACGGAATAGACAATTTACAAAAATCGGGAACTATACTTTTGTATAATTCCCGATTTGTATTTAGGGACCATTTTGTTACAGTCCCAATTGGTATAAAATTTTTTGTAATTCAACCAAGGCCGTCCATATGTTGTTCCCTGTATATTTTCATATTTGATCGTATATCAGGAATTTGCATCCACGCAAACTTTGAAACACCTCTGTTACCAATTATCTGCTTTGTGGTTGAATATGACTGCCATAGATGTCACGATCAAATTGATGTGTTTCCGTATTTTTTTCATTGTTAACACGTACTCGTTCCACTTTGTGACGGTCATTGTCCTTACCGGAAATTCTGTCAACACGGATATGGTCAAGCCGAATAGCCCTTAATTCCGGTTCGAATTCAATCATAAGCCGATCCATCTGATTATTAACCTTTACACCATTTTGCAGTGCTTTATACACTAAGGTAGCAAATTCATAGCGTGTCATCGACCGATCACCTTTAAATGTACCGTCAGGGTAACCTTGAAGGATACCATTGCCTGCCAGTGTGCGAATATATTCATACGCCCAATGATTTTCCGGCACATCAGGGAAATCAAACGTTTTATTAGGATTTAGCAATTGTAATAAAACATTATTTTGCTCTCTGATGGCTTTTAATTCCTGGCTCATATCAGCCATTTCTCTGGCCATAGCTACACGGGTAGTGGACACATTATTTTTTTGGCCGAGTTTTACGCTTATGCCGGCATTAATCATATTTTCTCCATTACCAAGAGAACCGGCTACGCTAAACATGGTATCTTCATTGGGACGGTAAAAAGCACCAATGGCCATGGCATTTGCATTTTTATAATTCCCATATCCTGCCGCAAATGTCCATTTATCATCCGGGTCAAAATCTAATGGATGCAAGCCTGCCAAAGCGGCAGCCCCAGCCCCAACTTTGTTAAGGCGATTACCTAACTTATCTACCGATGTGGTAAGATTGGAAACGTTTTGATTTGTTTGGTATAATTGGCGACCGTTCACAGCATCTGTCGATATAGGAGAAATGTCGCCGTCAGAGACATTGGTAATTTTCTTATCATTCGCATTGATGCCGTTATCTGTTAAGTATGTGTTACCGTTTACCGTAACTCCGTTCGTATCGATGGTTGTATTGCCGGCCGTGATGCTGCTAAGGCCTGTAACTGTATCGGCAAGGGCATAGGTTACTTTACCGTTTGCTTCTTGCTTGACTGTCAGATTCTTTCCAGCCGTCATATCTATCTTGCCGCCGGATTTAATCATTTCGTCGCTGCCGGAAACCTTTGAACCGCCTGTAACAGCACTGGTAGTTAATGTGAATCCGGAGTTGTTGATTGCATTTGCCACATCATTGACAGTGGCGTAGGAATTGGAAGTCGTAGCACCGGTTACATTAGTATCTGCCCCTGCAGTAACAGAGCCATCAGTATTGGTAGTTAACGTGCCTGTAGTGACAGATAAATCATAGTTGTTATGACCGTCAGCTGCCTGAGATTTGTTAATGGAAATACTTTTATTATTAGAAGTGACGGTAGTTGTGGCAGCCGCTTGTACAGCTTTGAGTTGTGCCACGTTAACCGCATCGGAATCTTTCGTACCGGCAGCTAAGTTAGTAATCTGACGAGTATCATTGGTGACGGCATTTCCAATGGATACGGCACCTTTTGTGGATTTCCAGACAGCGCTGGTATCTGTCGCGGCTGCTTGTGTTGTCGGATTATAACCGGCTATACCGCCGGCAGTAGATGCCAGGGATGCATAGCCAATAGCAACAGCATCAGATGCCGTTGCTTCAGAATCAACACCTAAAGCTACTGAATTTACGACACCATTAGCGTTCAAACTAAAATCTTTATTATATTGGCTTTTATTAAAGCCGACCATGGCACCGGCACCTAAGGCCATGTTGTTATTACCCACAACGGCGGTATCACCGCCACCAATAGCCATGCTTCGCGAGCCCTGAACGGTTGTCCGCCTATATCTTCCATAGCCTTTGTTTCGATCGGATTCCCAGGCAGCACCAATGGCAATGCTGTCATCACCGTCGACAGTTACATGAGGGCCAATAGCGACAGAATTACCAGCGGAATTACTAACACTACTTTGTTCCCCAATGGCCACAGAGTTTATATCAACAGAAGCAGACTGTCCGATAGCAACGCCTGTATCACTAGAGCCGGAGGAGGTGGCAGCAGGATCTTTAAAAGCATTGACATTGGCAGTCATTACGCTGGTTGCAGCAAATAAAACAATAAGTGCAGCTTTTGTCATAGCTTTGCTCTTTGTATGTTTACGGGCAAATTCAGACGTTACAACATACGTATTACGAGCCTTGCTCCAAATGATGGAATAAATCTTGTTCATGTGTTATCGGCACATCCTTTCAAACAACCTTTTTAAATTTACTATAATAATACATACTATATCTTGAAATGTCAAAATAAGTTGACTTAAATATCCTTAAAATAAATATAGAAAATTCGGAAGAATCTCTTTATCCTGTAACACCGTTTTCTTCTGCCACCTTATATCTGCCATCCGCTATCCGTTATTTCTCCTATGCGAAAAGACATCCGCCTTTCAGCGTCGGATGTCTTTCCTTTTATGCCTTAAACCAGAAGTACATAACTGCAAGCAATACCAATATGAGGAAAACGGCGGCAAAGGCCATTTTATCTCTTGATGTGTAAGTTAGCTGATGCATTTTTGTCCTGCCTTCCCCGCCCCGATAGCACCGGGCTTCCATGGCGGTTGCCAGATCATCGGCACGGCGGAATGCGGAAATGAAAAGCGGTACCAAAAGCGGCACCATGCCTTTGGCCTTCTGCCAAAGATTGCCACTGACAAAGTCGGCGCCTCTTGATGCCTGGGCTTTCATAATCCGATCCGTTTCCTCGAGCAGCGTCGGAATGAAGCGGAGCGCGATGGTCATCATCATTGCCAGTTCATGGGCAGGCACGCCGAAACGGCGGAACGGATTTAAAAGCGCTTCGATCCCGTCTGTCAGGACGATAGGGCTTGTAGTATATGTCAGGAGCGAAGAAAAGCCGATAAGGAATACAAGACGGAGCGTCATAAAAAGACCGTTCCGAAGACCTTCTTCACTGATATGGATACATCCGTAACCGAATATTTCCTTTCCCGGCGTGGTCAGCACATGGATCAGAAGCGTAAATACCAGAATGACCCAGAGCGGCTTCACCGCTTTCCAGACCATGACCGGCGGCACGCCAGAAATCAGGATGCATCCCAGTGTAAATACCGTCACAAGCAGGTAAGACCATGGATTGTTCGCCAGGAAAATGGCACAGATAAAAATCATAGTGCAGAGAATTTTTGCCCGCGGATCCATACGATGGAGGAATGAATCTCCGGGATAATACTGCCCCAGCGTAATATCGGTAAGCATTATTTCCCTCCTCCCAGCACGGCATACATTTTTTCCGCCGCTTCCTTTGCCGTCCGCGCGGTTTCCGGTACAGGGATCCCTTTTTCTTTCAGATAGAGAAGTGTCTGTGTCAAAGGCGGTGCTTCCACACCGCATTCCTTGAGCGTCTCCCTGTGATGGAGGAAAATATCCATAGGATCCCCGTCAAGGACAAGATGTCCCTGATGCATGACAAGAAGACGGGTCGCCAGACGGGCAATGTCGTCCATATTGTGGGACACAAGAATGACGGAAAACACGCCTTTTTTATACCATCCCTGAATGCGGCTGAATATTTCCCGCCGCCCCATAGGATCCAGCCCGGCAGAAGGTTCATCCAAAATCAGAAAATCAGGATGCATGGCAATCACGCCGGCGATGGCCACACGGCGCTGCTGGCCGCCGGAAAGGCGGAAAGGCGACCGTTCGGCAAATGTTTCATAATCAATCCCCGCAAAGCGCATGGCGCTCTTTACTCGTTTTTCCGTTTCCTCTTCATCACAGCCCTGGTTCTGCGGACCGAAAGCAATATCTTTTGCTACGGTTTCTTCAAAGAGCTGATGCTCGGGATATTGGAAAACCATGCCCACCGAATGGCGCTTCACCATAGCTTCTTTTGTCTTTTCCGCCAGATCTACGCCGTCTACGGTCACCTTCCCCATGGACGGATGAAGGAGGCCGTTCAGGTGCTGTATGAGTGTAGACTTTCCGCTCCCCGTATGGCCGATGATGCCGATGAACTCTCCTTTATCTATGGTCAGGTCGATCCCTTCAATCGCCGCCCGTTCAAAAGGAGTTCCCTTCCCATATATATAACTTACATTTTCGACACAAATGGACATAACGCCTCTCCCAATTCTTCATCGGTCATACACTTCTCGGAAACTGCCATCCCTTTCTTGCGGAGTCGTCTTGCCAAATCCGCAGGAACAGGCACGTCCAGACCGATTTCCGTCACCTTATCCGCCTGTGAAAATATTTCCCTCGGCGTTCCTTCCATCTTGAGGACACCCTTGTCAATGACAAGGATATGGTCCGCCGTGACCGCCTCCTCCATGAAATGGGTAATAAGGACAATAGTGATCCCCTCTTTTTTATTCAGCTCATGGATCGTGTCCATGACCTCCTTACGCCCTTTCGGATCAAGCATGGCAGTCGGTTCATCAAGAACAATGCAGTCGGGCTTCATGGCAAGAACGCCGGCAATAGCTACACGCTGCTTCTGCCCGCCGGAAAGCATGGACGGCGCCTGTTTACGATAGGATGTCATCCCCACCTTTTCCAATGCAAGATCCACACGTTCTCTTATTTCTTCAGGAGGCACGCCCAGATTTTCAGGACCGAAAGCCACATCTTCCTCCACCACGGCAGCGACAAGCTGGTTGTCTGGATTTTGGAAAACCATCCCCACCTTCTGGCGGATATCCCATACACGGCCGGCGTCGGAAGTGCGCATCCCTTCCACAATAAGCTCTCCTTCCGTCGGTAGGAGGAGCGCGTTCAGATGGCGGGCCAGCGTGGACTTACCGCTGCCGTTCGTCCCGATGATGGCGGTAAATTCCCCTTTTTTGATCTGTGCCGTTACATCTTTGAGCGCATCAAAAGTTTTGCCTTCCTCCGTTTCAAAAGTATGGGAAACATGGCAGATATCAAAAAGAACTTCTCCGGAATCGCTTTCCATTCTTTCCTCACTTTACATACAGCGGCGTTTCATAACAACAAGGCGGACTGCTTTTCGCCAAATGCAATAAATCAGTTTATATTCTAAGGAAATACGCAACTTTTGTCAATAATCCCCTTCCTCTTTTCGTTAACAATACAATATAAAATATTTTCTCTCCGGCAGTCATATTTTTGTTTATAGAAAAGTACTCTTCTGCGTGAAGAATCAAACCGTACACAGTGAAAACAAAATCGCCACTCATAGAATGGCGATTTTGTTTTCCTTGCTATGGTATTCATATCCACCCGAAATGTCTGCACGCATTATAGATACCATCATCATCGGCATCATCAGTAATATACCTCGCCTTCTTTTTCAAAACCGGCTTCGCATTCCCCATAGCGACCGTCATCCACTCGGGACGGAACATGGAACAGTCATTCAGTCCGTCGCCAAAAACAACGATCCGGTCATCGGATACATTATACCTCTTCATAATTTCAAAAATGCCCCTCTCTTTGTGGACAGGTTCTACAAGCATTGTTCCTTTCGTAAGCCACACATGGGGCAGTGTGTGCAGAGGAATCTCTTTTACTTCCCTTTTGGCGCAGGCGATAAAAATCTTGTAAATCTGCGCCGCCCTGCGGTAATCGTAACGGCTGTCCACCACTGTTTCATAGTACCGGTCCGTCACACGCTTAAGGTAGTCATCGTACTTTGTTTTCCGCCGCTTTTTATTTTCCGTTGTCACCGCCCAGGGATGTTTTTTCCCGTCGATTTCACCAAGTAAACGGAAGCAGTCCTCCAGCGGCAGTCCTTCATGGTAAAGGATCTTTCCGCAACAGGTCACGCCATTTCCCCCGTCGGAAATCACGGAATCGATACCAAGTTCTTCCGCCACGTCGACAGCATCCGCCTGCAGGCGCCCCGACGCAATAGCTACAAAATTTCCCTTTTCCTGCAGCCGGCGGACCGCTTCCCTTGCACTGTCCGGATAATCGGCAGTAAGCGGTGTCGTCAGTGTTCCGTCTATATCAAAAAAGAAATATCGTTTCATACAGCCTCCCTTGCTCTTTATTTTATGGTACGGGAAAGAAGCATTTCCTGCAAGCCGCTCCTGCGTTTCTCCCGCAGGAGTCCCGATTCCGGCTCTCCAAAAATGATTTTTTTATATTTTGTATTATAATAAGGAAAATCATTATAATTAGTTACACTATACTAAGGAGATATTATGCCGTCTATTTTACGTTCGATCGTGCTCAGCACACTGGGTACCATTTCCCTTGTCCTTGCTCTTCTGTGGGCCATCGGCGACGAGCGGTTTTTTCCGAGCCTTTCCAATCCCCACCTTTTGACTTCCGCCGGTGTCCTTCTTCTCACGAATACGGGATTATTTATCATATTCAAAAAAGAATTTCTAAAGAAATATTTCTTTCCGTCTCTCCTTTTACCCTCCGTATGGTTTGCCGCCTTTACCTGGGCTTATGGTTACATGTACCTGCCGGAAAACAAGTATCTCGGCGACTATTACAGCATGATTTTCCTTTTATTTTCCCTTTCTTACCTGTCCCTTGCCTGGAAATGGAAACTGAAGCGGGGTGCTTTCCTCTGGTCTGTCTTAACCGGCCTCTTTTCTTTTTTCATGATCCTCGTACCCCTGATCTACATCGGCTACTATATCATTTATAAAAGCGAAATGGATATCTTCGCCTTGATGGCTATCGCCATGACAAACGCCCGGGAAGCGGCGGAATTTGTCGAGACGGTGGCTGCACCCGCCTTTATTGCCGCCGTGGCGATTTTTGCCATCATCCTACTGATTTCCTGCTTCTACATCGCCCGCCGTTTTTTCATGTCCATGGAAACGGCAGAGACGCCCTTCCGCACCGCCGGACGCGGCGGCCTCATAGGTTTTATCATATTTACCATTCTTTTTTCCGGCGGTTTCTTACGGCAGATGAGACATATTTTCCCGCTGCAGATTTATTATGCCGCCAAGAAGGGCAGCGGCAGTTTCAAACTCATGGAAACGCTGAACCGGCACCTTGCCGAAAATGCAAAAGCTGTCGTCCTTCTTCCCGGCCAGACAGCGGAAGACGGCACCCATATCATTGTCATCGGTGAAAGCGCAAGCCGCGATCATATGCAGTCTTTTACCCCCGGTTACCCCGTAAAGACGACGCCCTGGGAAGATGCCATGGCGAAATCCCCCGACTTTTTCTTCGCGGATAAAGGATACGCAAATTTCCCGACAACCGTCATGTCATTGAGCTATGCTCTCACCAATACGAACCAATACAATAAAACTGCTCTGAATGATGCCGTCAGCCTGGTAGACGCTGCCAAAGCGGCAGGATACCGCACCGACTGGATTTCTTTCCAGAACAGAAGCTCTCTTGCCAGTGCCGGCGTTTCCGTCATCGGTGAACGGTGTGACGCGTCCTATTGGGAAAACAGCCTTGACGGCGAAGCGGTAAAAGTCATGAAAAGACTTCCGCCCGCCAGGAGGCGTATCATTTTCATCCACATCAACGGCAGCCATTATAATTATCTGGCCCGCGTCCCCGTGGGATACGGAAAATCCACGGATATTCCCGAAGATGATCCTTACTATAACTATGATGTCACGCTGGCCTACACCGATGAAATGCTCCACAGTATCTTTACATACGCCAAAGAGCATTTGAATCTGAAAACTATGATTTACTTTTCCGATCATGCGGAAGACATGGTGTATTACCACGGCACTTCGGGTTTCTCCTACGACATGATCCGCATTCCTTTCTGGATCTACCTTTCTCCGGACTATAGGAAGATCCACCCTGATATCCTTCCGGCGCTTCAGTCAAATAAAGATAAGATTTTTACCAACGATCTTCTCTTTGAAACAGCGTCAGGCATCTGGCAGGCAAAGACAAATTTTTATCAGGACATTTACGATCTGTCCTCTCCGTCTTATGTTCTTGATCAGGAAGCGGTCACCATGCACGGGAAACTGCTCATTACCGACGACCCGAAATTTAAAAAATAGATAAAGCGAAAGGATGGCCTGCGGGTCATCTTTTTTTGCGGATCATTTTACTCACAAGATCCCCGCGTCTTCCGACACCTCTTATGCTTCCGTATTTTCTTGATTTTTATGAACACATTTTTGTTTAATTCACAAAATATTTTTTGTATTTTATATTGACAATATCAAATTATAGTGGTAACATTGTTTTAACAGATAGTTAATACATAGTTTTAACTTGGAGTATATGCAAAATGATTAATGAAACACTGCACACATTCATCTCCGTTACCAAAAACGGCAGTTTCAACAAAGCGGCGGAAAAGCTTTCCCTTACCGCCCCTGCCGTGATGAAGCAGATGAATTCTCTGGAAAAAAGCATCGGTGCCCCTCTCTTCGAGCGGACGAACCGCGGTATCCGCCTCACACCGGCAGGAGAATCTTTTTTGAAAGATGCCAAAACCATCCTCCGGTACACAAGAAAATCCATCGAGCGTGCGCAGATCGCCGCGGGACAAACCCCTCATCTGCCGACATGCGGTGCGCAGAAGGCGGGCTCTGTCCATCCTGCCGACCCCCTCCCCACTGACAGGGAAGAAAGAAACCGGCGCGAATCGGCGAGACGCCACGCGGACATTGCGGAAGCCCAGGGGAAATCCGCAGAAGAAATTCATGAAATTTTCGAAAAGGTCATGAACGGCACAGGCAGGTGCAGCAAAAGATAGTCATCCATCGGGATGCAAACGGCGCCCATATATTTCCGTAAATAAAACTGCTATCTGTAAATATATTTTTTAAGAAAGAAGGAAAACATAATGACACATCCACAATATCCAATTCCTCAGGACGAAGAGGGAAGAAAACGTTACGAATCGGCAAAACGCCATGCGGCACTCGCAAAAGAACAGGGAAAATCCCTTGATGAAATCCATGAAATCTTCAAGAAGGTCATGAACGGCACAGGCAAGTGCAGCGGCAGGAAAGAAGAAGCGGTTTCAAAATGCCACGGCCATTACCCGATTCCCGAAGATGAAGAAGGCAAAAAGCGCTATGAATCTGCTCTGCGCCATGTGGCCATTGCCAAAGAAAACGGCAAGTCTGTTGATGAACTCCATGCGATTTTCAAGAAAGTCATGGAAGGAACAGGCAAGTGCAGCGGCAGGAAAGAGGAATCGATTTCAAAATGCCACGGCCATTACCCGATTCCCGAAGATGAAGAAGGCAAAAAGCGCTATGAATCCGCTTTGCGTCATGTGGCCATTGCCAAAGAAAACGGCAAGTCTGTTGATGAGCTCCATGCGATTTTCAAGAAGGTCATGGAAGGCACAGGCAAGTGCAGCGGCAGAAAGCAGTAATCCTTGGCTTATAGGACATTTCGTGTTGGTTTTTATACCGATGAAGTTAGACATCGTCTGGTTTCATCGGTATTTTATCTTTTTTCTAAAAAGATAAAGGGTGGACAAAATGAGTTGGTAAAAAGTCCGAAAATGATTGCTATGACTGCTTTAATTAGGGTTATATCTTTTTAAAATATGTTTATTTTAAAAGGAGAACCTTATGAAACAAGTTAGGTGTTTATATTGCGGTTTCTTTTGCTCAAAATATGGTAAAACTCGTACAGGAAGGCAACGGTGGTACTGCAAAGAATGTCATTCTGTCTTTGTGAATCCAATTAATAAGACGGCCCATGATTTTAAGCACTTTATTCAGTGGTTATTTAGTAAGAATGTGCAAAGATCCATGCCTGGCGACGGTCGTGATTTTCGTAGGAAGATAACTAAATTTTGGGGAATCTGGCCTATGCCGCCTAAAATTGAGAGTCCGATGAATGTTGTATATGTGGACGGTATTTATTTAGGAAGAAAAGCATGTATCCTTATTTGTTGTAATGAAAGATATGTGCTTGGATGGTATTTGTGCCGCTATGAGAATTCCAGAGCATGGGAAGCATTGATGCAGAGAATTGCGGCTCCCGCTATGGTCGTTTCTGATGGAGGCCACGGCTTCCGGAAAGCACTAAAAAGAGTCTGGCCCAAGGCTAAGCTGCAGCGTTGTACTTTCCATGCCTTCCTCCAGGTAAAGAGGTATACAACCAGTAAACCTAAAACCATTGCCGGTATTGAGATGTACATG
>CDZP01031150.1_pt1 | contig 68497 bp, 53 predicted proteins | sample 554941 | NCBI WGS metagenome assembly CDZP01 (sample SAMEA3182064, study PRJEB8094) | gut metagenome | biome: human; feature: gut; material: Stool; isolation source: human stools | place: Canada | collected 2013-01-28
CGATGAGGTGTCTGAAGAGGTGTATACCCTATCTGCCGTTGGTGGTGCTCTTACAGGAACGCTCGATCTGAGTTCCCTTCCAGAAGGTGAATATCGTCCCATCATGTACAGCAGCGACAACCAAAATATCAATGCTGTTATGCTGTATCAATTCCAATAGTCTCAAGTTGAAGAGAGGTGCCGTTCTACCAAGAACGGCACCTCTCTTTTCCCTTTTATGATATAGCGATGCCAAAACAGACCGGCTTCAACGACAGATTAGCTCGGCTGTCGTGACAAAACAATCCGGCTATGCGACAAAACAGACCGGCTATTTCTGGACAAAACAGCTTGGCCTTAACACTTAGAAATTTCCCGGATAAGCGTTCAACAGACTATCGAAAACTCCTATGTGCATATGATTTAAAGAACAATACTTAAGGCAAACGAGAAGGCCGCTATCCTCAACGGACAGCGGTCTTCTCTGCTATCTACGTTTTTTCTTTTTTGTCCCATGGTGTGCCTGTGGGCGAGCCTTCCCCCTCATATTGTTTGGATTCTTCAGCAACTTGGACAGGCTCAGTATCCGCATAAATGCTGAGAAATCCTCTGACGCAATCTTGTCGAAAGGAATCTGCATCTGATCGCAGAACTCATGAATCACCCGTTCCTCATTACTGCCCAGCTGCATGGCACGGTCAAACTTTTCCTTGACCTCCGTGAAAGACGGCTGTGGATCGGCGGTGGTACGGTCGGCGACATGAGCCTGACGAATATCCTGAACGATGCTGTCCAGATCATCATGAATCGTGTGGCTGAAAAAGTCGCTCTCCTGCACCTGTCCCAGCTCCAGCGTGCGGACATAAAGGTCGTTATCCCCTGGTGCATGGCTGCGGATTACTTCCTGCCGGGTGGCCTCCAGCACCAGATTCATCTGGGCAATCCGCATATCAGCAATTCTGTCAACAAAAATCTCAATATCCGTCATCAGCCGCTGGAAATTCTCATGTGTGGCAATCTCACACAGCAACCGATTGTTAATTTTCCCGCTGCTCAATAATGTAACCATATCATCACTCAAATGCAGGGCTTGAAGCTCTGTGTTTGGGTGATTTTTGTTTTCCGACAACCCCATCAGGTAATCGGTGGATACCCCGTAAAATTCCGCCAGCGTAGCGATGGCAAACGGGCTGATGTCCTTATAATCGTCGCTCTCATATTTGCTGAGAGCAGATTTGGAAAGCCCGGTCTGTTCGGCCAACTGCTCCAGGGTTAAGTGCTTGTCCACCACTCGCAAGTCCTTCAAACGCTCCGGGATAGACAGCTTCGTGTGCATCCACATTCCCCCTCTCATCAGGAAAATCCTTCTGTTTTTAACCATTATACCATGATTCCATAAGCGTGGAAATATGCTAATTTCGAGCCGTTTTCCATCGTTTTGGACATACGGGAGAGGGCCTGTTTTTTCGGTAAAATGAGTTTTGTCAGGAGACATAGAACCTTGAAAATTGAATGACCGGCTGCAAGGGGTATGACCTTTGGGGAAGTGATGCCATGACAGGAGCGCACCAAGAAGGACAATACGCTGGGGAAAATCCGAGCAGGAGCGATTGCAGGCAAACCGGCAACTGACACATGAAAATAAACTTTTAGGAGGTTGATTTTATGAAGTTAAGTATGAAGGAAAAGAAAGTGTTGTATGCCTTTGCCTGTCCCAACCACCACAACACGGTGACACGGCTGAAATGGCTGACTGCCCTGACCGTTGACCCGCAGGCCAAGCACCGGATGCTGGAGCTGGCCCGGAAGATGGAAACGGAGATAGCAGAAAGCTGGTACACCGGCTTTTATCATCAGCTCCGTGCGGAGATGGACGAGTATTACCGTGCCAAGCGCCGCCTGCGTTTGTTAAAGGAAAACACCGACTATGAGGAGGATTTGTATGACGAAGCTGTCTAAGTATGAGAAAGAAACCATCATTAACTGGAACGAGGCGGAGGACACCGCCAGTATCTACACCTTCAACGCCGATCTGAAGCGCAGGTTGGCCGAGTTCAGCCGCAAGTATCCCCAGCTGTGCCGGTTGGAGCGCAGCACCACTGAGGGCAGCGTGACCTATGTGATGGACAAGTCCCGACTGTCCATCCGTCTGGTGCCGCCGTACAGCGAAGAAAGGCTGACTGCTGCCAGAGAGTACGCCAAACAGCACGGATTTCAGGTCTTGCGGACGGACAAGGAGAGCGCCTGAAATCGGGTCAATTCACGGGAAAATGACGGGTCTGTACTCGGTATTTTTGCGGTGAATTGGTATCGTGATACCCCAGCATTCCCCCTTTTCGGGAAATACGACAAAGGGAGCATTCAGAGCCGGAGGAGCTGACTGAAACCGCACAAGCGGTGAAAGTCGGCTTCTCCGGGTAGGAGTACAGAGGGCGGCAAGCCCTTTGTGCTGGGTACAGGGGCGCAGCGCCCTGTTGGGGTCAAGGGGCAAAGCCCATTGGCAGGTTGAGGGCAGCCAGCCCCATCGGGTCAAGGGTGAAACGCCTTGCCCAGGGAGAGTTGATGCTTTGCGTCAACTCATACTGGGTATTACCTGACGCAGAAATCCGCAGGTTTGGCGGCTTCGCCGCTGCTCCCCTTCGGGAAAAATCAACGGAGAATGGAGGGATGAAAATTGAAACTGACACGGCACAACGGACGCTCCGGCAAGCATGGCACCTATAATCCCCGGCACAATGATCGCAGGTTTGATGTGGAGAACAGCGAACACATTGATGCCCAGCGAGCCAGAAAAAATGTGTACTGGGATTGCTACCGTGGATTCACTACCCCGGAACTTCGGGAGAAACCAGAGCAGTCGGATTTCAGCTTTGAAGAAATTGAGCGGATGTATTACTACGAGCATTATTCCGACCATGTGGATGCCCAGAATGCCCGGAACGAGAAAACCCGGCACACCGAGCGCAACCGTACCGTAGAAGATCTTTTGAAAAACAACAAGACCTGTCCGGAGGAAAGCATTTATCAGATTGGCACCATGGAAGAATCCGTTCCACCGGGTACGCTGGCGCTCATTGTCAGCGAATTTTATGAGGAGTTTGAACGGCGCTTTGGCTCCCATATCCACATTCTGGACTGGGCGCTGCATCTGGATGAGGGTACGCCCCACATCCATGAGCGCCATGTGTTTGACTGCAAAAACCGGTATGGGGAATTGTGCCCCCAGCAGGAAAAGGCGCTGGAGGAACTGGGCTTTGAGTTGCCTGATCCGAGTAAGCCCAAGGGCAAACACAACAACCGCAAGCAAACATTTGATGCAGTATGCCGCACGCTGCTCTTTGACATCAGCCGCAAGCATGGGGTGCATCTGGAGCAGGAGCCGTCCTATGGTGGGCGGGCGTATCTGGAGAAACAGGACTATATCCTGATGAAGCAAAAGGAGCAGCTGGCGGCGCAGGAACAGAAGCTGGAGAAGCTGACCCTGAAAATTGAGGATGTGGAAACACTGGTGGAGGAAGTTTCGGATATTGCCTATGACAAGGCGGTGGAGGTTGTCACCGATACTGTCCGGCAGGAAACCCATAATGAGGACATCCGGTTGGTGGAGGAAGCAAAAAAGTGGGTACTCTCGCCGGAACGGAAAGCGCCACAAAAAGAGCGTGAGTATGCCGCTGCCCGGTTGGATGGAGTGATCTCCAAAATCAAAAATGCCATGCAGTCTGCGCTGACAAAAATCCAGAAGAAGCTGATGCAGCCGGAGGTCAAGCAGGCTGGCAAACATCAGATTCAGGAAAAGGCCAAGGAATCCATTCTTGCTTTCCTGAAAAAAGCCAAGCAGGATAGCGCACAGAGAGAATCCAACCGGAAAAAGCAGCAGAAAAAACAGGATATGGAGCTGTGAGGCATCTGATTTTGCATACAAATCAGGTGTCTTTCCCTTGAGGAGGTGAGAAACATTGAACAGCGAAACTCAGAGTTTAGTGCCAGTCACCCAGCAGACCGAAAGCGCAGAATTGACCGTTGAGCAGGTGTGGGAAAATCTCTCCGTCACCGAGAAAGGACAATCGGCCAACACCATTGGAAATTGCCGCACGGTGTTTTGCCAAGATCCGCTTTTGCGGGGCGCAATCCGGCTAAATCTGCTGACCGACCGTATAGACATTGTGCGGGATCTGGGTTGGCGCAGAAGCACCAGCGCCTTGACCGATACCGATGTCAAATATCTGCTCCTTTACTTTGAGCAGAACTACGGTTTGACTAGTGAAAAGAAGCTGATGGCGGCGCTCTCCATCGTAGCAAACGAAAACTGCTATCACCCCATTCAGAATGTGCTAAACAGTTTGGTGTGGGACGGCAAGCCCCGGATACGCTCCTGTCTGCATCACTTTTTAGGGGCAGACGAGAGCGACTATGTGGAAGAAATGCTCAAGCACTTCCTGCTGGGAGCCATCCGCCGGGTGTTCCATCCAGGTTCCAAATATGAGGAGCTGCTCTGTCTGGTGGGCGGCCAGGGAGCCGGAAAGTCCACCTTCTTTCGATTCCTGGCTATACAAGATGAGTGGTTCTCCGATGACCTGAAAAAGCTGGATGATGACAAGGTGTTTGCCAAGCTGCAAGGCCACTGGATCATCGAGATGTCGGAGATGCTGGCCACCAGCAACGCCAAGAGCATCGAGGAAATTCGCTCCTTTATCAGCCGCCAAAAGGAAACCTACCGCACCCCTTATGAGACCCAGCCCAAAGACCGTCTAAGGCAGTGTGTGTTCGGTGGTTCCTCCAACACGCTGGATTTCCTACCCCTTGACCGAGCCGGAAACCGCCGGTTCCTGCCAGTGATGATTTACCCTGAGAAAGCGGAGGTTCACATTCTGGAGGACGAAGCCGCTTCCAGGGAATATTTGTTGCAGGTATGGGCGGAGGCTATGACCATTTACCGCAGCGGCGAGTATTCCATGAAATTTTCAAAGGAGATTCAAAAGCAGTTGGTGGAAGTCCAGAAGGACTTCATGCCGGAGGACACCGAGGCTGGGCAGATCCAGGGGTTCCTGGAACACTACACTGGCAATGTAGTTTGCTCCAAACAGCTGTTCAAGGAAGCGTTGGGACACGCCTTTGAGGAGCCGAAGCGTTGGCAGCTGCACAACATCAACGAGATCATGAACACGGTGGTGACCGGCTGGAAGCCTTTCTCTAACCCCCGGATGTTTGCGGGCTATGGGCGGCAGCGTGGCTGGGAACGAGAGATTTCCGGCAACGAACTGCCCGACAACGAAGATAGATTTGTGGAGCTGAGCGAGGAAGAAGTCCGTCAGCTGGAGCTGCCAAAGGAGTGGATTGCGTGATTTACGGGGCTTGTTGCCCAGTAGATTGTCGCCTGGTTGCTGACTTTGTTGCCGCAAAAGTGGGGGTGTAGATACGATAAATGCCCGTAAAGCAAGACTTTTTTGGGGGTATTTGTTCTCTGACAACGAAAGCAACGAGATTTCACAAGAAAATTTGAAAAGTAAGAAACGATGGTCAGACGATAGGTTGCAGGTTTTTCGGAGTCCGTTGCCGGACTTCGTTGCCGATGCCCTTTGTCTGGCTTTTCTGATCTATGGAGGTAGCCTATGGGAAATGAAAAGACAATGACTTGCAGTAAGAAGTGTTTGGATATTCCGGTCTGGCGGCGCTATACCCTGACCATTGAGGAAGCCGCCGGATATTATCATATCGGAGAGGGAAAGTTGCGGATGCTGATTGATGAGCATCCCAACGAGGATTTTTATGTGATGAATGGAAACCGTGCTTTGATCAAACGGGAGAAATTTGAGAGGTATCTGGATCAGGCCACTGCTGTATAATAGCCTTTCAAAAAGTCGATGGCAGATTGCCATTCTTTCATGGCAAAGCTATACGGAGAGCCAAACTTGTGCTATGATAAGAGTGCAAGTCTGGCTCTCCTTTCTTTTAGAGGAGAGATTTCAATGAGTGAAAAAAGACGAGACAATCGCAATCGGATTTTGCGAGAAGGCGAGTATCAGCGCAAGGATGGGAGGTATCGGTTCCGCTATCTGGACGAGGATGGCAAAGAACAAAATGTGTACAGTTGGCAGCTGGATAAAAATGATCCTATGCCCAAGGGAAAAAAGCGAGAGCCTTCCCTGAGAGAAAAGGAAAAGCAGATTGAAGCTGATCTGTTCGATCACATCGTAACCAACGGTGGAAAGCTCACGGTTTTGGAACTGGTGGAAAAGTATGTGTCTCTGAAAACCGGTGTTCGCCATAATACGGTTGCAGGATACAAGACGGTAATCAACATCTTGAAAAAAGAGGCGTTTGGCAGGCAGCGCATTGACAAGGTGCGCTTATCGGATGCCAAAGCATGGCTGATTAAACTCCAGCAGGTAGATGGCAGAGGGTATAGCTCGATTCATTCGATTAGAGGCGTTCTGAGACCGGCATTCCAGATGGCTGTGGATGATGACCTGATTCGCAAAAATCCATTCGGGTTTGAGTTGGCATCAGTAGTCGTCAATGACTCCGTGACTAGAGAAGCTATCAGCCGGAAACAAGAGCGGGATCTTCTGAAGTTTATCAAAGAGGATAAGCATTTCAGCAGATACTATGATGGAATTTATATTCTCTTTTATACAGGGCTTCGTATCTCGGAATTCTGTGGGCTGACGATTCAGGATATTGAGTTTGAGGAAATGCGTATCAAGGTGGATCATCAGTTACAGAGGACATCACAGATGGAGTATGTAATCCAGCAGCCAAAGACAGAAAGCGGTATCCGCTATGTTCCGATGACCGAGGAGGTGGCCTCCTGTTTCCGCCGGATCATTGCCAACCGAGCCCACCCAAAAGCGGAGCCAATGGTGGATGGATACGCTGGTTTTCTGTTTCTGGACAAGAACGATATGCCCATGGTGGCACTTCATTGGGAAAAGTACCTGGAACATATCGTCCAAAAGTATAACAAGATTTACCGCATCCAGATGCCGAAGGTAACTCCTCATGTGTGCAGGCACACCTTCTGTTCCAATATGGCAAAATCCGGGATGAACCCCAAGACATTGCAGTACATCATGGGTCATGCAGACATCAGCGTAACGCTGAATACCTACACCCATGTGAAGTTTGATGACGCCAAAGATGAACTGCTGCGTGTGGCGAACGTTTAAAATTGCCCGTTGGTAAAGCGACTTTCTTTACCAACGCCTTTACCAATATTGCAGGAAAAAACATGAGAAATCATGAGAAGATTCGAGAAGATATCTTCAAAACAGGCGGAAGCTCAGGTTGCATGAAAAATGCGAAAAATCCTGTAATATCAAGCATTTGAGAAGAAATACAGGACTTATGAGGAGTTATAAAAAGATGGTAAGAATACTTTTCGTCTGCCACGGCAATATCTGCCGTAGCCCGATGGCAGAGTATGTGATGAAAGACTTGGTGCGACAGTCGGGGCGGGAAGATGAGTTCGTAATTGCTTCCGCAGCAACCAGCCGGGAAGAACTGGGCAACCCGGTGTATCCACCGGTCCGACGCAAACTGGCGGAGCATGGCATCCGCTGCGATGGACATGCGGCCCGGCAGATGACCCGCAAGGATTATGAGGAGTTTGGTTACCTGATCGGAATGGACCGGATGAACCTGAGCAACATGGCCCGCATTTGCGGCGGCGACCCGGAAGGAAAGTGCTCGCTGCTGCTGGCGCACGCCGGGCAAAGCAGCGATGTGGCTGACCCGTGGTATACCGGTGATTTTGAAGCCACCTGGCAGGATGTCAACATTGGGTGCCGGGCATTGTTGAAAGAGTTAACGGAAAAAAAGTAAAATGAAAATAGCAAGCGCTTTATGTTGCACATGGATCCCCTGAGAAGAGGAAAAACAGCGATGATGCGCTTGCTATTTTATTGCTTTATAGAGCGAATGTTTCGATAATTTAAATCGGCTGAGAAACGAACGGCTGGCAAAAGGTCAGTACACGGATGCGGCAGATGATATGTAGCTAAAATGATTCTAAAACCAGAATAACATTAAAGAAAAAACCTCATTGCAAAAACACATTGCAATGAGGTTTTTGAGTGCGCCCGAAGGGATTCGCCAAGCCGCGCCCTAGAAACGCCCCACTGGGGCGTTTCTGCCCCGCGGGACGCAAAGCGCGGGGTACGGGCTGTTCGAATCCCTTCTCTTACTGCCCCATAAAATCCGCGCAAAGCAAAAGGAGCAGCACCCCATAAGGTACTGCTCTTGGTGCGCCCGAAGGGATTCGAACCTCTGGCCTTCCGGGTCGGAAAACTACGACAGGGCAGTATAGACTGACGTTGAAACGTAAAATTTGTTGGTTCTGCACAGTTACGACCAAAACAAGAAAAAGCCCGTTGTCGGTTGTCACAACAGGCTTTTTCGGTGTTTTGCAGTTCCTCTGCACAGTAGTGGTCAAACGGTGGTCAAAATGGAGATAATCTAAAATGATTTCAGAAAGCTCATCACTAAGTCTATGCCCAAAGGGGGCGGTAACGCTGCGCTTCTGCCATGACACACATACTGGGCAGAAACCGATCAAACGCGGCACGGCTTTCCCCAAAAGAGAAAATCTCACGCAGGGTGCCATTTAGAGAAAGTTCGACTTCACGCATGGATCAGCTCTCTTTTTTGATTTTATTGAGTGCCGCATTCAACTGTTGCACATCTGCGGGGGTGATGGACTTTGCAACCTGCTTCAGAATGGAGCGCAAAGATGTGCGTGCCATCTGACGTTCCATCTCCGGCGGCATTTTTACATTTTTTGCAACATCCCCATAGGCGTTGGATGCCTTAACCATAAGGGAAGAAAGAAGCTTGCTGGCAGCAGGAGATTTCTGCAGAGTCTCCATTGAGTCCATAATGGAGTAATAGCCCTCTTTCATAAGCTCCTCCGGCTTATCGAACCAGTTTTCGACTTGCCCCTCGGCGCGGTAGGTCGGGTCGGGTTTGTCTGCCTTTGTGATCGTCATACAGTCGGTGCAGCTGCCCGCCACGGCCTTGATTTCGTGCGTGCCGGAGATGGGCACCGTAAACTTGAAAATCTTGTCGCCGTCCTGCGCGGCAAACTCTTTGCCGTCCACAAACAGCGTGACGCGGGGCTGGTTGGAGTAGACCTTGATTTCGGTCTGGCTCTCCGTGCGGTGGACGTAGCGGCGTCCGCAGAGATGCACAAACGGGTCGCTGCTCAAATATGCTTTATAGATAAAGTAGGCGTCCTTCTTCGTCTTGCGGTCGAAGGTCACAAGACCCTTCTGGTTTTGACCGGGCTTGCCGCCCTCACCGCGACCGTCCGCGCCGAAGTCGAAGCCGTTCCAGACGTGCATTGCCCAGATGTAAGGGCGCTCCGACCACATTTTGAGCATATGCTCGTGGTAGACGGCTTGGTAGCTTTCCGACCAGTCGCCGCGCTCCGGGCGGGCGCTCTGATAGGCGGGGTTTGCGTCCGCGCCGAACTCCGACAGACCGATGACGCGGTCGGGGTGGTTTTTGTGGAACGTGTCAAAAAATTCATCGTTCTGCTGCAATTCACCCAAGTGCCAGCCGTAGTAGAGATTATAACTGCAAATATCGGGCAGCTGCACAAACGGGTCGTTGGGATCCAACATAAAAGCGTGCGCCATTGTGGTGGGGCGGGTGGCGTCCAGGCGATGGCAGAGGTCGTTCAAAAGACGATGGTTCGCCGTCAGGTTTTCTGTCACGCCGGTGGTGACGGTAATCTCATTGGATAAGCCCCAGCAGATAATGGACGGATGGTTGTAGTTTTGCAGCACCAGTTCTTCCATTTGGCTCAGCGTGTTGGCGGTGGCTTCGGGCATATGCTCGGTGATGTAGGGAATCTCTGCCCACGCGACAAGACCGTACTTATCGCATAGATCGTAGAAATACTGCGCGTGCTGGTAGTGGGCAAGGCGCACGGTGTTGGCGCCCATATCCCGCAAAATTTGCATATCCTCCTCATGTTCAGCGGCGGTCAGCGCATTGCCGAGTCCTGCGCGGTCCTGATGCCGTGCCGCGCCCACAAGGCGGACATTTCTGCCGTTGAGCCAGAAACCTGTGTCGGGTTTGAACGCGATTTTGCGGCAGCCGAAGTTGACCGCCACGGCGTCACCGTCGGGCAGCGAGGCAGTTACACTGTACAGATACGGATCCGCCACGCCGTCCCACAGGTGGACGTTTTCCATGTGGAACACGGTCACAGCCTTGCCGCCCTGCACGGCGGCGGTCTGCTCCCCGACACCCTCGATGGCAAACAGAACCTCGGTGCCGTCGGGGGTGTTCTCGCAGGCGGCTTCCACCGTGACGGCGGCACTGTGCAGGTCGTCAGACACCTCCGGCGTCACGCGCAGGGCGGGCGCGCCGTGGTTACCCAGCGCAAAGTGACTGTGCGGTACAATAAGGATATGTACATCGCGGTACAGCCCGCCATAGAAGGTGAAGTCCGCTTTCTGCGGGTAGACCGTGCGGTTGGCGCTGTTATCCACCGCGACAGTCAGCGTGTTCTGCGCAGCCAGCGCGGGGGTCAGGTTGACGCGGAAAGTAGAATAGCCGCCCGCGTGGCGCGTCAGTTCTTGGTCGTTCAAGGTGACGACTGCCGTCATGGCGGCACCCTCAAATTCCAGCCAGACCTCCTCATCGTCGGCGTGTGCGGGGGCGGCAAATTCCTTGGTATAGGTGCAGGTCCCGCGGAAGTAATCGTTGCCGCCGTCGGTGCCGTCGGCGGCGTTCCATGTGTGGGGCAGGGTCACAGCCACCGGTGCCGTGCCGGGTTTTGTGAACTGCCAATGGGAATTGAAATTCAATGTGCTGCGCATACAAAACTCCTTATTCAAAATCGCTCAATTTCCAGCTGTCGCGCCAGTGGATCTTCGGCTTGCCTTCCTCAAATGTGATGGGCAGCCAGACGTAATTGGCGCGGGAAGTATTGGCGCTGGTCAGCATCGGGCTTTGCATCATGGTTTGCATTTCTTCGGACGTTGCCTTGTAGTGTTCGGGGTCAAAGCGTTGTGCGGTGCAGCGCTCCAGCAGATCCGCCAGTTTAGCATCCACGGGGTAGTCCGGCACCCAGCGGTCAGCCAGCGCAATGTAGAGGTCGCGCTTACCGGGAACTTTGAACACCTGCGAGATTTGGCTGTTGAAGGACGCATGGCTCGCGTCATCTGCGTGCGGATCACCGATGCTCACAAACGGCCTGTCGGGCGCGTCGGACACGGCGCTGTCGCTCTTGTTCGGCACATACCCGGTCATGCCGGAGGTCAGCATATACCACTTGCCGCCATGCTCAAACACAGCCGGCGCTTCGCGGCTGAACGGCGCGTGCAGACCCTCGTACTGCCAGCAGATTTTTTCTTCCGCCTCCAAGAAGTCCCGCGTCAGGCGCATCGTCAGCTGACCGTTGTGGTTTGCGTCCATATAGAGATATGCCGTATCGCCGCAAACGGCAATGTCAAAGTCACCGACCTCGCAGCCAAACGGGCGGTAGTGGGCTTTGACAATTTCATAGGGACCTAAGAATTTGTCGGCCTGCAAGACCGTAAAGCAGGCATCGGCACCGCAGTGCTTGATCCAACAGACATACTTGCCCGTGTACGCGCATTTGACAATGTGCGGGCGGTCAGCGCGGGACGTGGGATACAGCGGCGCATCCTTGTCGGTTAGGTCGGGCTGGATGAACAAGCCCAAATCTTCCCAGTTACACAAGTCGGTGGATCGGTAGGCGCGCATTCCCCATGTCCAGACCGGGCATTTGCCGTCGGTGTGATCCTTGTTTTCGCCATACCAGTAGTAGACGCCGTCGTCGTAATACAGTGCGCCGCCGTGGGCTTGGATGCGGCGACCGTTGGTGTCGCGCCAGACCTTGCCGGGGTAGATGGCGTCGCGGGGAGGTTCCGGCACGACCTCAGCCCCGTCGGGGGTCAGCGGCGTGTCGGACATTTCCGGCTCGGCACTGTACAGTTCGAGCGCACACAGGGCTGCGTCCAGCGCGTCGGCAGCTTCGTCGGGGATAGCTCCGCCCGAAAATTGCAGGATTTTACGAACGGAGAAGCCCAGTGCTGCGGGCTGTTTTTCTGCCATCGTGCGCATACCGGGCAGGAATTTGTCAAACACTGCGCGGCTTTCTTCATAGGTAAAAATCTCTTTCAACGAGCTATCAAGTGAAAGCGCAACCTTCTTCATGGTTCATCCCTCTTTCTTGATTTTATTCAATGCGGCGTTCAGCTGTTGGATCATGGCGGGCGCACCGTGGTTACCGTGCGGTGTTGCCTTAACAATTCAATGTATAGTGACCACTGCCGACCGTATGCTGTGTGCCATCCGGCAGAATGATTCTGGCGGTGGTATTACAGGGAATGTCGGCGGTTAAGAGGAATTGTCCGCCTTCACGTTTCCAAGACACATATACGGTTCCATTCTCCGTTTCAAAGCTGCGCTTGGCCCACGTCAGGCTTTTGTCCGGCTGAGGATGAATCATAAGCCGCCGATAGCCTGTATCCTCTTGGTCTACGCCGCCGATGGTGCGGAAAATCCAATCGTCTACCGTGCCGTAGGTATAATGATTGAAGCTCTCTTTTTTAGGCGTTCCATCGGGCTGATACATCTCCCAGCTTTCCCAAATTGTAGTGGCACCGCGCTTTACCTGCGCCAGCCACGACGGAGACTCTGTCTGGTACAAAAGCGTATAGGCGAATTCGCGCTGCCCGCCGATGCAGAGCGCATCCAGCAAATAGGGCGTGGGCAAAAATCCTGTGTCAAGGCGGTCGCCGTTTGCGTGAATGATTTCTGCCAGCTTTGTACCGAATTTGTCCACCCATGCATCCGGCACAAGCCCAAAGACCAACATCAGCACATAGGCACCCTGCCGTTCATACCTTAAAACACCGTCTGCCGTAATAAGTGCTGCCTGGATCGCGCGTTTCATCTTGTCGGCTTCTTCCTGATACCGAACAGCATCCTCTTCGCGCCCTAAAACGGCGGCAGCCTGTGCCATTTTGTGGACGACCAGCCAGCCGAAAATCGGCGTTGTATAGGCAGAAGTTGTAGCCATTGTGGTGAATAACTGCTCTTGAGGTGCTCCGGCAAGGCTGGGCACCAGCCACTCACCAAACTGGAATCCGGTGTCCCACAGATGTTCTTCCACTTCATCGGGCAGGGTGCTGTTCGGTGCGTGAATACGGGCACGGCTGATAACATAGTCGCACCAGCCCTTCATGCTGTCATACTGCTTTTCAAGGATGCAGGTATTGCCGGTGACTTCGTACATGGCCATCGGCACCGTCACGGCAGCATCACCCCAACCGGCACTGCACACGGGACCGCCGCATCCGGTTTGCTCCCCCATCTGAATGCCGGCATAGTGGTAGATAGACACATCCGGAACCGTAAAGGGAATCGAGCCGTTTTCGCGCTGGTCCACACACAGGGATCGCAGCCACTGGGTCAGAAACGGCGTGACATCCTCATTCAGCAAGGCGGTTTTGGCATACAAAGAGATATCGCCGGTCCATCCCGCCTTTTCGCGTTGGGGACAGTCGGTGGGAATGGACAGCATATTCGCACACTGGCTCCAGCGCGTGTTTTGGTATAAGCGGTTTAAATCTGCATTGGAACATTCAAAGGTTCCGGCATTTGCTTTTTCGGTAGAAAGAACGACAGCCACAAATTGCTCGGCAATCGGATTTTCCACCCCGCTGACACGCAGATAACGGAATCCGTGAAAAGTGAACCGCGCCTCAAATGTTTGCGGCGTACCATCGGAAATGAACACGTCTTTTTGCTCGGTTATGCCCATTGCACTGTCGATGTTGTTGAAATAGTTTCCCTTTGCGTCAACTGCTTCAAAATGTTCTAACGTCACTGCTGCACCTGTCGGCAAATCCACAGTCACACGGGCGCGACCTGCGACGACCTGTCCAAAATCCACGATTGTCTCGCCCTTGGGGCTGGTATAAACACACTGTGCGGGCAATTCTTTTACGCAGATCACCGGGTCGTCAAACTGCGGGTATAAAACGGAATCGCTCTGCTTTGTATCTTTGACAGCGGGCAGCCAGTCAGCAGCAGTAAAACCGGGCATATCCCAGCCGGGCAAAGCCAGACGCGCGTCATAGAGTTCTCCATCAAAAATATCCGAGGCACGCACAGCGCTCTCGTGTGTCAGCACGCCTTCGTCGGAGCAAATACGGGTGTGTGTGCCATCGGCATTTTCAATTTCAAGTTGGAACAACACCGTATGGTCGGGCTGCAAGCCATCAATGGGCGGCTGCGTCTGCGGGCAGCAATACCAGCCGTCGCCGACTTCCATGCCCAGTACATTTTCACCGATATGCAAAAGTGCCGTTAAATCGTAAGTCTGAAAGCACAACAAACCCTTGTAAGATGTGTGTTCCGGGGCAAACTCCCGCATATCGGGGCGTTTTCCGTTTACGGTCAGGCGGTAAACTCCAAGGCAGGTGGCATATAGCCGCGCACGGCGGGGTGCAGCGCTAAGAGTAAACGCGCGACGAAACAGCGTGGCCGGCGGCTGTGTGCCGAACCCTTTTTTGCGCTGCACATAGGCGCGGGGTGTGCGCATCCAATCGGCTTTCCATTCATTGGAAGACAGCGAGGTTTCAAAGCTGCTTTCGGCGGTGGTGTTTTCGCCATGATTATCCCATACAGTCACTGCCCAGCGGTAGAATGTTTGCGGTCGCAGAAGATCGGGACCGCAAACAAAAGCGTTGCATGCTGTTTCCACCCGCCCGCTGTCGAAGCAAACCGTATCGTCTGCATAGATCCGTAAGCGATATGCGGCTTGCATTGTGTTCGGTTTTTCACTTTTCAGTTTCCAACCAAAATAGGGCTGCTCGGCAGAGTTGATGCCGAGAGGGTTCACACGATGATTCACGGAAAGGGCATAGAGATTCATAGGAGGCACCCATCTTTCTGTATTGTATACCCTACAGTATAAAGTGCTGCTTCCGCGCAGAAAACAAAATAAATGGCGTTTACGTATACTAATTCGACTTTCTTTGGTAAAAAAGCCAAACAAAATACGCAAACGCCATTTTTTTGGCAATACTGCATAATTCTAAGCGCCGAAGCGCTGCTTAAGCCGTAAGGCGGGAATTGTGCGGTGCTGCCTTTATTCCCTGTTTGCTTTTACATCGATGCGGAAAGGATGTGTGTCAATTTTTCCTCGTCCTGCGGAAACTGGCACACGATTTTTCCCTTTCTCAGCAGTTCCTCATTCCCAGCTAACGCGGCGAACAGATATTTGGACAGGGTGGATTTCAGATTCAGCTTGTCGCCTTCCCGGGTACAAAACAGTACCTCCCCACGGCATTGCTGTACCGCCTCCAGAAAAGCGGCAAAATCTGTATGGCTGGTCAAGGTCATGGTTTGTTTCCTCCGTTATTGCGGTACTCCGTGGGGCTGCATCCTATTACCTTGCGGAATACGGCGGTAAAATAGCTGCGGGAACTATAATGCAGTTCCTCACTGATTTGTTGCAGCGTTTTGTCTGTTCCTGTTAATTGAACACAGGCGTATTGTATTTTGGCGTGATTGATGTAATCTGTCATCCGCTGTCCTGTCTCGCGGTAAAATTTCTTTGTCAGGTAGTAGGAAGTGTAACCCACCGCAGCGGCTATGTCATCCAGCAAAATGTCATCGGTCAGATGGCTATGCACATAGGCACAAATCTCCTGAACAGCATCGGATAGAGCCGGATTCATGCGGCAGTCGTGGACGCGGTGAACGAAGTCCGATACCATTGCGCTGTTGACTTCAATCAGCCCTACGTCGGTACATTGTTCAATAGCACGGATGTACTGCACCTCCAGCTGTTTCGCAATGCGGGGGGAAAGCCCGCCCTCCATGGCAGCACGGGCACAAAGCGCCGTGAAAATAATAGCGGTATCTTTGCTTTCCCTCAGGGGATTACCCAAATTATAGGAATCTTTATCGGCAAAACGTCCCATACCTTTACTATTATCCGGATAGTAAATGTCTCCCTCGCGGATTCGCTGCATGATTTGTGCTTCCACCACGCGGGCACGGTCCGGATCCCAAGGGGAGGGGGATTCTTCCTTATCGGGAATTATGTTGCTTCGATTTTGCAGACGGATACTCCCTACATCCAGAGTTTCCTCATAGAGAACCCAATGCAGCATTTTGATATATTGATGCAGCGTAGATAAAGGCAAAATCGGAACCTGTTCCAATTTTTCCATAATGGTTGCGGTCAAGGACACCGACAGATTCATACCGCGCAAGCAATTTTGAAGAGTCTGCAAAGAAGCTGCGGCATCAAACACGGGTCCCAATATTACCAGATAGCTGGCATCATCGCCGTGCCATACGCACTCAGCGACCCAAAGCATACCGATAGGGTCGCTCATCAAAATGGGAGCATGGCTTTCGGGACCATGAGCAATAGCATAGTCGAGGCACTGCCCTAAATCCAGAAATAAACGGAACTCCTTCTCAGCCGGGCAGGTGCAGGTGTACAGCTGTTTTTTCATCCCAAAGCACCATAAGCTCAGTCCGCAAGCGCTGTTCGCCATGTGGGCAAACAAATTGAGCCGTTCTTCGGCGATCGTTAAGACATTGTCCACTGCGCGACCTCCTTTTGCATTTCTACTACTGGTATTATAGCAGAACGCAGCCACATTAGAAATAGCTATTTAGCGTTTGCAGAAGATAATTGGCGTTTTCCGGCAAACGAAGCCAAATATATTTCTCTTGCGCCAATTTTTGCCTGTTAAGATGACGAATCCTCTGATACAATAAGACCACAATCGATTGACACGGTAAGCTTCTACCGCACAAGTTGAAGGAGAAATCATTATGACAAAAGAAGAAAAGCTGGCGCGCAAGCAGCAGCGCAAGGCCGAAAAAGTCGGTTTGGGCAAGCTGATTTTGTGGAACTCCAGTTCCTGTTCCGTAGCATTGTCCACACTGATGCTTGGCTATGTCACGTTCTATTGTACCGATGTACTGCAGCTTGCCCCTGCTCTGGTGGGCACACTGTTCATGGTCAGCAAAATTTTTGACAGCTTTACCGATATCGTTGCGGGCTTTATTGTCGACCGCACGCAAACCCGCTGGGGTAAGGGTCGCCCGTATGAGATTTTTATGTTGTTCCTGTGGCTGTCCACATGGCTGCTGTTCAGCTGCCCGACGAGCTTTGCTACCGCGGCCAAGTGCATCTGGATCTTCTGTATGTACACCTTTATGAACTCCATCTGCGTTACGTTCCTGAATGCCAACAATGTTGTGTACATGGTTCGCGCCTTCGAAAACAAGGAACAGCAGTCTAAAATCGTTGGTTACGGCAGTATTTTTACGATGGCCGGTGCAATGGTATTTAATGTCTTGTTCCCCACGGCAATGGCAAAGGTCGGAACCGATGCCGTCGGCTGGAGCCGTCTGGTCGGTATGATCGCTATCCCGTTGACCGCAATCGGTATGCTGCGCATCCTTACCATTCCTGAAAAATTCACCCCCGTCTCTGAGAAAAATGGCGAACAGACACATCTTAAAGACCTGCTGCCTCTGCTGAAGGAAAGCCGCCCGGTTCTTATTATCTGCATGGTTCGTTTTGTACAGAACATTGCCACGGGCTTGGGTGTCGGCACTTACTACTGGCAGTACATCATCGGAAACCTTGGAATGATGGGCGTTGCCTCGGTGACCACGATTCTGGTATTGCCGCTGGCTTTTGCCCTGCCCGTACTGCGCAAAAAATTTGGTATGGCTGGTATGTCTGTCATCGGTATTTTGGTAGGCTGCATCGGCTACCTTGCAACGTTCTTTGCAGGCGGCAACATGGTATTCTTTATTGTGGCGGCTCTGTTCGTTTCTGCCGGTGCCGTGCCGCTGAATATGATGTTCAATATGTTTATTGCCGATGTAGCTGACTACAACGAATGGAAAGGCCTTAAGCGTATGGAAGGCACGATGGGCAGCTTGACCGGTCTTGCCGGCAAGATTGGCAGTGCATTTGGTGGCTTCCTGATGGGCGTTTTGATGAGCGCTTCCGGCTATGTCGGTGGTGCGGATGTGCAGGTCGATTCTGCCATTATGATGATTCGTGTACTTGCATCCGTTGTTCCGCTGGTTCTCATGCTTGTTGTTGCTGCGATTCTGCGCTTCTACACCGTAGATAAGCAGATGCCCCAAATCAAACAGGATCTTGAGGCTCGTGCCGCTGCGACCACGGAAGCAGCCGCCGAATAATACACTATTTTTGCGGGCAGGGAATCTTCTCTGCCCGCTTTTTAGAAGGGAATATGAGTAATGTACGATGCATTTTATCCCGGTCAAGTGTGGCTGGATACAAATGGGAACCGCATTCAAGCACATGGCGGCTCACTGATTTATCTCGATGGTGTGTACTACTGGTACGGCGAAAACAAGGAAAAAACGGACAAGGCTGCGGGCATCTGGCACTGGGGCGTTCGTTATTACGCATCTACAGATTTGTATAACTGGGAGGATCGAGGTCTGCTCATCCCGCCCGTGACGGATGACCCGAACAGTTCGCTGCACCCCACTTCTATGATGGATCGTCCGCACATCATTTATAATGCACGGACCAAAAAATATGTCTGTTGGCTGAAAATTATGGAGAAAGACCAGACGCAGACCGAAACAGTGCTTACGGCAGACTCCTTCTTTGGTCCGTATACCATAGTGAGGGAAAAACTGCGCCCACTTGGTATGAGTGCGGGTGACTTTGACTTGGCTGTAGCACCGGACGGAAAAGCGTATTATTTCTTTGAACGCGTACATTCTGAGACGATCATCGCCGATTTGACGGAGGATTACACCGATGTGACCGGCTATTACTCCACGCATTTTCCCCACAAAGGACCGCCCCATGTGCGGGAGGCTACGGCTCATTTTATACGGCATGGAAAACACTATTTGTTGACTTCCGGCACAACCGGGTATTTCCCGAATCCGTCAGAGGCAGCTATGGCTGATACATGGCATGGCCCTTATACGGTACAGGGTGACCCGCATATTGGTGACAAGACAAAAACGAGCTTTCACAGCCAGATTTCGTCGGTATTCAAAGTGCCGAACAAAAAGGACTTGTACATTGCCTGTGCCGACCGCTGGATGCCGAATGCACCGGATTACGACTACACGCATTATGGTCCGCTTTACGACAGACTCTTTGATCCGGACGTGGAGAAAACGCCTGCGGATTGGGCGCTGCTTGCCAATTTGCCGCAAGAGGATACGCGCAATGCCGACTACGTTTGGCTTCCCATCCTTTTTGACGGCGATAATGTGAAGATTGAATGGCGGGACAGCTGGAAACTGGAAGATTACGAGTAAAGGAAATACGATGATGCAGAAATACCAAGATAGCAGTCTTTCCCCGGAAGAACGTGCCAGTGACCTGCTGGCACGGATGAATTTGGATGAAAAATTTGGTCAGATTCAATGCTACAATGCCATTGATTCTTTCCTTGGCAAATCGGTGGAGAAGCAGAACCCCTACGGTGTCGGTCAGGTTTGCATTTTGATTGCGACTATGCTGGACGATGTGGGCAGCGCAGCGGGACTTATTGCAAGGCTGCAGAAACAAATCATGGAGTCCGGCAAACATCATATCCCCGCAATTTTCCATATCGAGACATTAACGGGTGTGATGGTGACAGCGGCGACTTCTTTTCCCTGCGGGCTGGGGCAGGCTTCCACATGGGACCCGGAGCAGCAGCAGAAAATGGCAGCCTGCATTGCCCGACAGGGACGCGCTATGGGAATCAGTCATGCGCTGGCTCCTGTGTTCGATATCTGCCGTGACCCGCGCTTTGGTCGTATGGGAGAAACCTACGGTGAGGATCCGACCCTTGCCGCTGCGATGGGGACAGCCTATGTGAAAGGCTTACAGGATAAACATCGTATGAGTGCCTGCAGCAAACATTTTCTTGGGTTTATGGCAGGACAGGGCGGAATCCATACGGCACAGGCAGTCGTTTCCCCGCGTGAACTGCGTGAAGTTTATGCCAAGCCGTTTCAGGCAGCCATTACAGATGGAAAACTTGACAGCGTAATGAACTCCTATGCTGCCATTGATGGGCAGGTCCCGGCAGGCAGTAAGGCAATTCTGCGTGATCTGCTGCGCGGTGAGATGGGCTTTAACGGTGTAACTGTGTCGGATTACAGTGCTGTGGAACAGCTGGAATCGATTTATCATCTGGCTGAGAGTCCTGCCGATGCAGGTCGCCTTGCGCTGGAAGCGGGTATGGATCAAGAGCTTCCGACCATTGCGGCTTATAACGATGAACTGAAAGAAAACATTCGCAGCGGGGTTGTGCAGGAATCGCTGCTGGACGAAGCGGTGCTGCGTATTCTGACTATGAAATTCCGTTTGGGTCTGTTTGAAAACCCCTTCCCCGCTGAAAATGTACAGGCGGAAATCACTCCCGCAGATACGGCGCTGAACCGCAAAATCGCGCAGGAGTCAATGATCCTGCTGAAAAACGACGGTGTCTTGCCACTGGCAAAGAGCGCAAAAAAGGTAGCTGTTATCGGCTGGCACGCTGACAGTGTCCGTGCCTTATTCGGCGGATATTCGGCACTGGCCATGAAAGAAAATACGCTGGGCGTTAAGATGAGCATGGCCGGCATTCAGGCCGATGCGGATTCTCCGGCTGCAGAAAATGCGGTGCAGAAGACATATCCGGGAAGCGAAGTCGTTATGGAAAACCCCGGTGTCGAGCCGCTGGCACGGCGCTGCTATCCCGATGCGTATAGTATGCTGGGGGCATTGCGCCTTGCTGCCCCGCATACAGAGTTTCTGTATGCACAAGGATACCCCTATGCCGGCAATGAGGAAAGCGGTTATGATGCGGCACTGCAGATCGCAAAAGATGCCGATTTGGTGATTTGCACTTTGGGCGGTCATTATGGCTGGAATGCGTCCTGCACAACGGGCGAGGGTATTGATGCCATGCACATTGGACTGCCGGTCTGTCAGGAACGCTTTTTAGAAAAATTGGAATCGCTGCACAAGCCGGTTGTCGGCGTTCACTTTGACGGTCACCCCATCAGCAGCGATACGGCAGACCGCGTATGCAACGCGATACTGGAGGCATGGGCTCCCGGTGCGCAGGGCGGTGAGGCCATTGCCGCGCTGCTGACCGGAACGGCGAATCCCTGCGGCAAGCTGCCCTGTACAGTGGCACGCCATGAGGGGCAGATTCCTGTGTACTACAACCACCCGACAAATACCTGTTACAGTATGACAGGAGGCACGCCGAAAAACGCCTATATCGATGGAGCGCACACGCCACGCTACTGCTTTGGTCATGGACTGAGTTATACAAAATACGAGTACGATACATTGCGGTTGGAAAAAGACGCTATTCAGGCCGACGGTGTACTGAAAGGGCAGCTGCATGTGCGCAACGCAGGAAATAAAGCCGGCACAGAAATCGTGCAGTTTTATGTGCATGATGTGGCGGCAAGCATGGTACGTCCCGTTAAAGAACTGGTGGGGTTTGCCAAAGTGAATCTGCAGCCGGGTGAAGAAAAAACGGTCTGTCTTTCCCTGCCAATGAGCCAACTGGCTTTTCTGGATGCCGATATGCGTTGGAAAGTCGAACACGGGAAAGTCGAGCTGATGGTCGGGGCATCCTCTGAGGATATTCGCGGGAAAGCGGAGTTCATGATTGTGGGAGATGCTTATCCCGATGGCAAAAATCGCAGCTTTGTAGCTGACACAAAAATCATGTAAAGGTAAATTGACAATGCAAAGATTGGATTTTAACACCGGCTGGCATTTCAGCTGCCCCGATGGCCGCGATTTTGATGTGACCCTGCCGCATGACGCCATGCTTAACACCCCGCGCAATACCGAGCCGGGGTTTACATGGTTTCTGCTGGCAGGCTGGCGCGGCAACGATTATACCTATACAAAGAATCTGCACATCACGTCGGAACTTATAAATAAGCACCTTGTACTGGAATTTGAGGGTGTATACTGCATGACGACGGTGACAGTGAATGACCGCCCCGCCGCCGAAAAAGCTTACGGGTACACGCCATTTACGGTGGAACTGGATGGACTTCTGCACGAAGGCGACAATACAATTGAAGTCACCGCCCATGTGCCGCAGGACGGTCATAATCGTTGGTACACGGGCGGCGGTATTTACCGCCCGGTGCATCTGCTGGTGGGTGAGGACGCCTATATGGAACGATACGGCGTGCGTGTCACAACGTTGTCTGTCGCACCCGCTTGCGTGCGGGTCGAGGTAATGACCCACGGCGGTGACTGTGCCGAGGTGCGAATCGCCGAGAAAAACGGGAAGGAAGTGGTTTGCGCCAAAGCGGCTGTTGCAGACGGACATGCTGTGGTCGAACTGGAGATTCCGAACGCAAAGCTCTGGAACGCCGAACATCCGAATCTGTATCTTGCCGAAGTCACCCTGTACAGTGGCGGAAAAGCAGTTGACACGGTCACGGAATCGTTTGGTCTGCGTGTAATTGAAATTGACCCCGCACGTGGATTGCTTATCAATGGGGAACCGACGTTTTTGCGCGGTGGCTGCATCCATAATGATATGGGCGTTATCGGCGTTATCAACAATGATGCCACCGAACTGCACCGCGCCCGCAATATCAAAAAGGCCGGGTTCAACGCAATCCGCAGCGCCCACCACCCGATGAGCCGCAGTCTGATGAAAGCTTGCGATGAAGTGGGTCTTTATGTGATGGATGAGGCGTTTGACTATTGGTATCGTATGAAGTCCCCCAATTCCCCTTATAACCGATATTTCATGCAGGACTTTAAGGTCGATACAGCCGCAATGGTGCAGGATGCCTACAATCATCCCAGTGTGGTGATTTACTCCATCGGCAACGAAATCCCGGAGGCCGGCGGTGTAAAGGGCGTGCGCGTCGGCAAGGAAATTGTAGATGCCATCCATGCGCTGGATACGACCCGCCCGACCACTTTATGCCCCAGCGTACATTGGCTGCGGGAATATCTGGACGGTACGCCTTATCTGACAACCGATGAGGACGAATGGATGCGCGATGACCCAGAACGGCAAAAGTCGGATTGGATGCACTATGCGTCCATCTTCCGCAGCGCAGTCAACAATCTGCCTGACAACGAGAAAGGGCAGGTTTACCCGGAAACCTACATCCGCATGGATGAAGATGCCACAAAAAACCTTTACCCTTATTTGGATATTGCCGGGTATAACTACTATGAGGATCGGTATGAGGTGTTGCACAAACTCCACCCGGAACGTGTACTGCTGGGTACCGAAACCCGCCATACCATGCTGCCGGATACGATGAAGTTTGCCAAGACGCACCCCTACTTGATCGGCGATTTTGTCTGGACATTGCAATCTCACTTGGGTGAAATCAACTGCTGCGACCTGCACTATGAGGAAAACGAGGAACACAAAAGCTACCCGTGGGTCACAAACCACGGCGGCGTGCTGGATTTGACAGGGCAGCCAGAGCCGTCGCTGCATCGTTATGAGTTTATTTGGGGCGGCTTTTTAGACAAGCCTGTACACGCGCTGTACCTTGCCAGCCAGCCGCCTGTTCATAACGGAAAGCCCCCTATTGCCACAAGTTACCGCTGGACCGATACGGTAGACGGCTGGACTTATGAAGGATATGAGGGAAAACGGACTTTTGTAGATGCCTACACGGATGCCGACAGTGTGGAAATTTTTATCAACGGCAAGAGCGCAGGCAAGGCACAGGTGAAAGACTACTTTGCCAAGATTCCCTGCATTTATGAACCGGGTGAACTCGTGGGTGTTGGCTATGATGCGGACGTACATGAAATCTACCGCACTTCGGTGCGCACAGCCGATGCCGAAACCGTGCTGACCGTCAAGACCGATAAGAACATTTTGCGCGCGGGCGGACAGGATTTCTGCTTTGCGGATGTTTATGTAACAGATAAAAACGGCACCGTCAAACTGCTGCCCGACTATGATGTGAAAATCGAGGTGGACGGTGCGGCATCTTTGCAAGGCTACGGCAGCGCCGCCTATAAAAATGCTGAGCATTACGACCAACACCACCATAAGAGCTGGCAGGGTCATTTACAGGCTGTCCTGCGCAGCACGGAAAAGACCGGACCTGTGACTGTGACCTTTACCGCCGACGGCTGCGCTCCGGCAATCCTGCATTTGAGCGCTGAATGAGGAGAAAATTATGAAAAATCACGGAATGAACCCGTATCTCCCAAGCTGGGAGTATGTGCCGGACGGGGAACCGCATGTGTTTGGCAAACGTGTCTATATCTACGGCAGCCATGACCGCTTTGCCGGCTATGCTTTTTGCCAGAACGACTATGTATGCTGGTCAGCCCCGGTGGATGACTTGACTGATTGGCAGTACGAGGGCATCATCTACACCCGCGCCGAAGCTGCCCATAACGAGGATGGCCGCCAGTGCCTGTATGCCCCCGATGTGACCTGCGGTCCGGATGGACGCTACTATCTCTATTATGCGCTGAACGAAACCTCTGCCATCTCGGTGGCTGTCTGTGATACCCCCGCAGGGAAATATACCTATTACGGGGATGTTCATTACCCGGATGGCACGACTTTGGGCGCACGCCCCGGTGATGAGCAGCAATTTGACCCCGGTGTGCTGACCGAGGGGAAAACCACATGGCTATACAGCGGCTTCTGCCCGCCGCTGATGCCGGGTCGCACAGGGGCGCTCTGTTATCGCCTTGCGTCCGACATGCTGACTGTTGAGCAAACCTATCCGGCTGTTGTACCCGGTGCCCAGACTGCAAAAGGAACGGGCTTTGAGGGACACGCATTTTTCGAGGCAAGCAGCATCCGCAAAGTGGGGGATACGTACTATTTTATCTACTCGTCCGAGTTGAGCCATGAACTGTGCTACGCTGTCAGTGACAGCCCCTGCCGCGGCTTTGTTTATGGCGGCACGATGGTAGATAATGCCGATTTAGGCTTGTGTGATACGGCGCGGTATTTTACGGGCAACAACCACGGCAGTATCGAGCAGATAAATGGGCGCTGGTATGTGTTCTACCATCGCCACACGAACAGCAGCCTGTTCTGCCGTCAAGGCATGGTGGAACCGATTGAAATTTTGCCGGACGGGCGTATCCCGCAGGTGGAAATCACAACAAGCGGACCGAACGGCGCTCCCTTGCCGGCTGTCGAATTGCGTGAACTGCCCGCCTATGCCGCCTGTAACCTGTATATGACGCAGCCGCCGCAGGTCAATGCCGAGGCCGGGCAGAATCCGTTCCCGTACATCACGCAGGACGGCGCGGATGTCATGCCGGAAAGTGAAAGTAAACCGGAAGCATATATCTGCAATTTAACTCCCGGTACGGTAGTTGGATTCAAATATCTGAATTTTCAGAATGTCACGAAAGTATCGGTCAAGACACGTGGTATGTGCTATTATGGCGGCTTTGACGTACTCCTCACTGCGGATGGTGAGCCGATTGGCACGGTTTCAGCGGCAAGAGGAAACGAATGGACATGGCAGACAACGGAACTGGCAATCCCTAATGGAATCAGTGCCATTTATTTCCGCATGAAGGGCTATGGAACACTGTCGTTGGCCGCCGCGAAGTTTCATTGAGAAAGGAACAAATCCATGCTGGAAGATTATCAAAATAAGGTCTGCGTTGTAACGGGTGCCGCCAGCGGCATCGGCAAAGCGCTGTGTGAAAAACTGGTGGCACTGGGCGCACAGGTATACGCACTGGATCGCAATAAAGCAGATATAGAGGGCTTGTCAGCCTTTGTTGAAACAGACTTGTCCGATAAAGGGAGCATTGATGCCGCCTTTTGCGCTTTGCCGCAGGTGATTGACCGATTCTTCGGTGTGGCGGGTCTGTCCGGGGCGCGGACAAGTTACTGGCTGACGTTCACAGTGAATTTTATAGCAAACAAGTACATGACCGATACCTATTTGGAAAAGCGTATTCCGTCCGGCGGCAGCATTGCCTATGTGACAAGCTGTGGTGGTCTGATGTGGGAAAAATGGCGCAAAGAGTATGTGAAAGTTATGGACTGCAAGACGTGGGATGAAATGGTTGCATTTATGAAGTCAGTTTCTCCTAAGGATGGCGTGGGTGTTATGGCCTACACCCTCTCCAAGCGTGCCATGAACTACTACACCTCGCTGAAAGCCGTGGAGCTTGGAAAGCGCGGGATCCGTGTGAATGCATTGCTGCCGGGTTCCACCGACACCGGCATGAAAAAAGAATTTGAGAAAATGGCCGGCGGGCAGGATAATCTTGTCAAAGAAAACGGCGGCGCAGGACGCCTTGCCACCCCACAGGAGATGGCCGATCCGCTGCTGTTCCTTAACAGTGGTATGGCCGCCTTTGTTTCCGGATTGTTGCTGATTGCAGATATGGGTCACAACTGTGAAAAGACGCTGGGATTCTGCAAAAATCAGTTGGATGTTCCCGCAGCACTGAAACTGTATAACACGAAGTTTTTTCAGAACAAGTTGAAAACCAATCAGTGATATTTGATGTGCGCGGTCTCTTTTATTATTTAGATCACTGCGTGATTGACGCTATTACGCGCAGTATTTGATTTTTATTGAATTTACATCAAGATTTGCGGGGAAAGCGTACCCTTACGCCCGGATAGAGCAGAGAAAATATAGAAAGAGCCCGGAGGACCTTACTAAATCGGTAAGGTTCTCCGGGCTCTTTTTTCTCTCCGGAAAGTGTATTCAGAAGGGTTACACAAGGCAACAGGAAAAATCAAGAAAGGATGTGAGTATATGACAAATACCATATTTTACAACGGTTTGCAATGGAAAAATCAGCGAACAGCATTTCATTCTTTTCGTAAATCAGATACCCACCGACCTATGGTTTTCGCCATAAGCTGGTGGGCATCTGTTGTTCTGGCTTATAATTCACTGATGGTTGCAGTAATGGGCTGCATGAGGATTCGCCTGACCGGGTTATATACTGCCAGCACCACAGCCGCCAGCACGACTACGACAATCACGGCAAGACAGCCCCACGGCACCTGCCACGCTGCACCGAAATAATGGGTGATGAGCAGGATATACAGCTTCCGATTCAGCACAAGACCCAGCGCAATGCCCACCACAAGACCGGACACCGCATAGGTGCCAGCTTCGGCAGAGATCATGCGTTTCAGCTGTGCATCATCCATCCCGATGGCACGCAGGATGCCATACTGCTTCATTCGTGCCGACACGCTCATGGAAATGCTGTTGATGATGTTCAGAATGGTGATTCCCGCAATCACGAGGAGAAACGCATAGACCACCAGATGGAACGCCCAGTAGGTGCTTTGTATCATCCGATTTCCTTCGATTCGGTTGGAAAAAACAACCTGCTTGTTTAACGTGTCGCTCAGCAGGGTGTGTATTTGTGCAATGGCTGCGTCTGCTGTGGTATCTTTTAGTTGAATATCGATCACCGCATAGCGGTTTTGCCCGGTCAGCTGATGGAAGGTTTCTTCGGTGCAGATAACAATCGGGAAATCGGTACTACTGAACGGGCTGTCGTTCAATACACCCACGACTGTGAGCTTTGCATCCTCCAGCTGAATGGTATCACCCACGGTTAGGGAGTTGCTTTTGTCGAATACCGTCAGCACAGGGTATGTGCCATCCTCCGGCTCCTGCGGAAGGGTTCCGCCAATCAGGTCTTTTTTCGCCCAGTCAAACTGTATACTATCGTATGAAATCAGGTCGATGGACCCCTGTTTTCCCTGATATTCCGCCGGGAGAGGGCAATACATCCGCCCGAATGCGTGTTTGACTTCCGGCAGAGCTTCCAGCTGCTCCACCAGCACCGGGTCAAGGACATTTTGCCCGGATGTTTCAGCCACCGATAAGTCCGGTGCGTAGGACTGCACCGGATTCAGCGCAAATCCAACCCAACGAAGCAAAACCGAAAAGCTCAAAAACAGGAGAATGCTTAACGCAAAGGAACCTGTCATCAGAAGCAAGTTCTTTTTGGACGAGGTTGCATGGCTCACGCCCAAAGAAAGCTCTGCACGACTTCCAAACAACCGAGCATGACACGGAGAATCCGCTGCATTTTCCACCGCATTCCCCGTTGCTGCTGTGATCGGAGAAGCTTTTGCCGCCCGCCGTGCCGGAGAAGATGCCGCGAACCAAACCGTGATAAGTCCCAGCGCGGAACCACAGATAATACCGACCGGGCTGATGCCAAGCACTGGTAAAGAGCTGAACTCCTCGCCGATAAATCCACGCAGAAAGGAACACAATCCCCATGTGGAAACGATTCCCAGCACACATCCTGCTGGAACAGCAGTTTTACACCAGAAAAGGGCTTCCAGCCGGACAAGCATCCGAACCTGATTTTTTCCTGCCCCAAGACAACGCAGCATTCCATAATAGCTGGTACGCTGAGCTACATTGCTGTTGATGCTGCCTGTGATCATAAAAATTCCGGCAAGGACGACCATGCCAGCCAACACAGCCGCTACCGCATATAAGCCTACAATATAATCGTTGTTACTGCTTGCGTTCAACGCCATCAGGTAAGTATTTTCGGAGATTTTTTCTTCTGAAATTCCGTACTTGTTTTCGATGTTCACAATGGACTGCCGCAAATTGGTACGTGGCTTGAACTGGATGAAATACTGTGTTTCAAAGGATTCTTCTACCTGTGCGGCAATCTGAGAAAATGTACTGCGGTTCATCACCAGCACAACAGCATCATACTGGTTCGTATCGGAGGTATCCTCATTGAAACCTGCGACAGTAAGCGAAATGGTCTGTCCATCCGGGAGCGTCAGCGGAATCGCTGTACCGACCGTAACATCCAGCCAATCCCGGATGTTTGCTGTCACGAGCACTTCGCCATCCGCCGGGGCAGTGCTACACTGCATTCCCGGAAAGATTTGAAGGATTGCATCATCTGCTCCTACCAGTGCGGCACGTTTATTTCCGGCAAAGTAGTTTTCCGTAAGGGAAGCGTTGATGTCGCTATACGCCGAAAATGCAGCAACATCCTCCTGTGCGGCAAGCTCTGCGGCTGTTTCAGGGGAGATGTCCTTTACCATGATATGCCAGTTTCCGTTTTTGTTCAGCTGGTTTGAGGTTTCCATCCGAATCGCCATATCTGCCATACTGAACACCGCCGTGACCAGAAACACCGCAAGGACGATGCACAAAATCGTCATGCGGTTCTGCCGTCTGCGTACCTTGGCAGAAATCGGGATCAGGCTCAGATAGCTTTTCATTTCTGTGTTGCTCATTCCCGGCACCTCCCAAAATCGGTCAGGCAGCCGTCCGATACCTGCAACACCCGGTCTGCCGTCTGCGCAATGCTGCGGTTGTGGGTGATCATCAGGATGGTCTGCTCGTATTTCCGGGATGTTTCTTTTAGCAGGGCAATGACCTCGCTGGTGTTCTGGGTGTCCAGATTGCCGGTCGGCTCATCCGCCAAAATCAGGGAAGGGCGGGTCATCAGGGCGCGGCCAATGGCTACCCGTTGCTGCTGCCCACCGGAAAGCTGGCTTGGCAGATGCTTCCGGCGGTCTTTCAGATTCAGCACGGTCAGCAGTTCTTCCAGATATGCCCTGTCCGGCTTTTGGTAGTCCAGCAGCACCGGGAACAGGATGTTCTGTTCTACGGTCAGTTCCGGGATGAGGTTGAATGCCTGAAAGATAAAACCGATATTGCGGCGGCGGAAGATCGTCAGCTCCCGGTCTTTCATGGCAAAAACATCCTTGCCATCAATCAGCACCTTGCCGGAAGTCGGCGTATCCAGTCCACCAATCAGGTTGAGCAGGGTGCTTTTGCCGGAGCCGGATTCGCCAACGACCGCCACATATTCGCCTTTCGGCACTGAAAAGCTAACATCTTTCAGCGCATGGACAGCGGTTTCTCCGCTGCCGTAGGTCTTGCAGAGATGGCTGACTTCTAATAGTTCCATAGTGTATCCCTCACTTTGCAGGTTCCTTCGATTCAGACGGATTTTCTCTGTCTGTGCAGAAAAGGATAACACGTCAACCTTACTGCAAGCCTACACTCAGCCTACAATTTTGTAGGAATCGGAAAATTCAGAGTAAAGGTTGTGCCCTTTCCCAGCTCGCTGTCTACTTCAATGGTGCCGTGATGGGCTTCCACAACGGCTTTTGCCAGCGGCAGACCCAGCCCGATGCCCTGTGTATCCTGTGAAAAGCGGCTGCGATAAAACCGTTTGAAGATATGGTACAAATCTTCCGGGTGGATGCCGCTGCCGTTGTCGCGCACTTTGATCTGAACCATGGACGGCAGTGCATTCCACTCTACCTGAATCGTATCTCCGCTCTTTGTGTGGTCAAGGGCATTCTTTACAAGATTGTCCACAGCTTCCTGCATCCAGTCACGGTCGCACAAAAGTGTAACCGCCTCTGAGCCGGACAGAACGAGCTTTTTCTGTTCCTGCTCTGCACGATAGTTATACTGCCGCGCGATGTCCTGCACCATTTCAGCAACATTTTCTTTTTTCTTCTCCAAGACGACCGAACCGGCATCCAGCCGGGTGATTTTGAGCAGATTCTGCACCAGCGTTTCGATGCGGTCCAACTCCTGTTCGGACAGGTCTGCAAACTCTTTGACCTCCGACGGCGAAACAGCTTCGTCCTGAAGCAGACCGTTGTAGATATTCAACGCCGCCAGCGGTGTTTTGAGCTGGTGCGAAATATCTGCAATGGTATTTTTCAAAAAACGCTTCTCCCGCTGCTCGTTGTCTGCGTGTGCGCTCAGAACTGCCGCTAATGCATTAACGGAGTGAAACAGACGGTAAAATTCTCCCTCCCGGTCGCAGTCCAGTCGTGCATCCGGGTTGCCATCCAGACAGCTTTGAATTTGCTGGACTGCCTGTTCCAGAAGCGCGCTCTGCCTTTGGAAATAGCGAAAAAGCACGCCCCAGAGGCAGCCGCCCAGCAGAAGAAAAACCAACAGTAATGCGAAAGAGAATGCGTGCGTCGTATGCCATACGATGCCCTGCGTGAGCGCCAATGCCACCGCCCAGACCGCCAGCACGGCTTGGAACAAATTTCGGATCTCCCGGTTTGCGAATACTTTCATACGGCACCTTTACCCATTCCATTTATAGCCCATGCCGCGGACAGTCAGCAGCATCTGCGGTTTGCCGGGGTCGTCCTCAATCTTCATCCGCAGCCGCCGGATGTACACTGTTAAGGCACTGCTGTCAATGTAATCCCCATCGCAGTCCCACAGTGCATCCAGAATTTGTTCCTTGGATAGCACGGCATTCGGATGCTGCATAAAGAAGCAGAGCAGCTTGTACTCTGCGCCGGTCAGTTCCAGCAAGATTCCGTTTTTGTACGCCTGTCCCTGCAACAGCCGGACGGTGATGCTGCCCGATTCCAGTACGGGTTCTCCTGCGCTGGACGCATTTGCACGGCGAAGCAGTGCATTGACCCGCGACAACAGGACACCCAGCTTGAACGGCTTGGTCAGGTAATCATCCCCGCCCAGTTCCAGTCCCATGATGATATTCATTTCCTCATCCGAAGCAGTCAGGAACAGAATCGGCACGTTGGATGTGCGCCGCACCTTCTGGCAGAAATCGAAGCCAGAGCCATCCGGCAGGGAAACATCCAGCACCAGCAGGTCATATTTTCTGTCTGACCAAAGCACCTCGGCTTCTGCCAGCGTCCGGGCTGTATCCAGTGCAAAGCCCTGTTTCTTGAATGCAAAGGTCAGCCCACTGATCAGGCTCAGATCATCTTCCAAAAGGAACAGTTTTCTCATGATTCCCACTCTTTTCTGCGTTTTGTGTGTCCTACAGGTTCAAAAGCATTATAAGTTTTTTCTGCGAACATTACAATGTGCGAAACGGAAATCAGGCACATGGTATGCTGTTCACAGATGTCCAAAGGAGCGTGCGTTTGAACAAAAAGGAAAAGTCCACAAACACTTCCCCTTATCCCGATGAAGTCATTGACCGTCTGGCGCGGGCATTCTACCCGGCCATCCTTGCCTGTTGGAACAGCGAGGAGGGCCAGCGGGAGTTTGCCGCGTGGCAGGCGGAACAGGCTCATCATGCAAACAACGAAAAACAGAAAGTTCCCACTGGGGCGTTTCTGCCCCGCGGGACGCAAAGCGCGGGGCACGGGCTGTTCGAATCCCTTCTTTTACTACTTTATAAAATCCATGCAAAACAAAAAGAGCAGCACCCCATAAGGTGCTGCTCTTGGTGCGACCGGGAGGATTCGAACCTCTGGCCTTCCGGGTCGGAGAACTGTGACATCTGGCAAATAGCAATGATACAGCGCAGAGATTTGTGCAGTATGCACAAACCCCCGCGCCGGTTGTGATAGCTAAAAAAGATGTTGGAACGTCAAAAACGGCACCCGGAGCCAGCAGAAAAGATAGAGTGGTCAAATGGTGGTCAGCCAATAAGTCTAAACGGTTCGCTTTTTCTGCCGTTCCTCCACCGTCTGATAGGTTTGTTTGCGGCTGCGAGGGGTGTCAGGCAGCGAAAGCCGGACCGCCCCTGCCTCCACCAACGGGTCCAGATAATGGCGCAGAGCATATTGCGCTGACGGTATACCAAGGTAGGCAACGATCTCGGCACGGCTCCGCGGCTGACGGCAAAACGCAAGCAATCCTTTCGGGTCCTTGGGCAGAGCTTCCGGGGATGGTCCGGCTGCTTGTTGCGGTGTCACATCCGCGCTGTTTCGCAGCGTCACAGAAAAACCGCTGCGCGTGTTGGCGAACACCGGTGCTGGTAGCCCTAACTCCGCCATCGCGTGCTGGATGCGGGGAATGCCGGAATATCGGTTTTCCGTCTGCCCCAGAGATTCCATCGCAGTCACCAACACAGGATTGCGGGTATCCGGCTGTACCTTTCCCAACTGGTCCACCGTCAGACGGCCATACAGGCCACCCGGGTTGGCAACTTCCAGCCGGTCGGAATACATCGTCAACCGGATCGGCATCCCTTCCGTGTGGATGCTGTAATCCCGATGGACCAGCGCGTTCAAAATGGTTTCGCGCACAGCGTCCAACGGATATTCCGGCCGGTCGATGCGCCGCCCGGTCGCTGGATCAATACGCGTAGAGACCTGCATGTTGTTGCGCACAACCCCGACGGCTTGTTCCAGCATTTCCGGCAGAGTGCCTTCCAGCCGCTTGCTGTCGATAAAGCGCCGCCCCTGTTCATCCAAAAGACCCATCTCCGTTCCGGGCACATGGGTGCCGATGATGCTGAGTTGTGGGAAATAGGCCTGCGGATAGGGGCTGAACAGCAGAACGGCGGCCAAAGTGACCACGCCGTTTTTGGTGACGCCGATCAGATCATACAGCCGGGAGAGTTCCAGCGTTGCAAAATGCGGCCGGTCCTGCTTGCGGCGCAGGACATACTGCGCCAGACGGTCCTGATCCAGATTCTGGACCCGGACCTGCTCCACAGGCCGGATATCGTCCCGATACTTTTTGCGGAACGCCTCGTAGCTGTACACCTCATATTCCGTCATTGGCTTATCTGCGTCACCGACACGGATATAGGACCCCTGCATCCTTCCCTTTGCGGTTTTGAAACAGGGGCGCTCGGTTATGTCCACCGGCGGAATTTCGGCCGAGACAAAAACTTTGCCGTTTTCCTCGTACACCGTAAAGACCGGCCGAACCACGGGGTCATCTGCTCGCCGTACTCCATGACCTTGCGCTGCAGGTCCTGCGCATCATATACGCCGACTTTTGCAAAACCGTCCTTTTCATCCAGACCAAACACCAGAATTCCGCCGCTATCCTGATTGGAAAAAGACGACAGGGTATCATACAGCTTTTCCGGGCATCCACCGTGGGCGGACTTTACCTCAATGGTCTGTTCTTCGCATTGGCGGTTCTGTATCTGTGTTAATAACCTCTTCATTTCTGTTTCTACCACTTTGACGTCTCCTTTTTTGCAAACGGCCCAATCACGAGTTCACTTTTATCACAAAAGTAAACCCGGAACGTAAGGAGTCAGCTCAAAAACTCAAGTCTTTCCCTTGTCTCACTTCTGTTATAACAAAAAACAGAAGTCAAAACAAGGCGTCTGAGGTGGTTTTTCTTTTCTATTGAGTTCAGTTATTCTCTGGCTCGTCGTCTATGGTTTTGGTGGATGTAATAGTCTGGTCGGAAAACTGATGCCATCCAGCGTAATGTAATGATACAGTGTGAGAATCTATGCTGTGTACATAAATTCCCGGCAGGTCGGCCTACAAACAAAATGATGTCGAAACGGACATGATCAAACCTCTCAGAAGAAAAAAAGTCAAGTGACAATCATCGCGTTGTCACATACTGCTATAGGAAGCCAATGTTTAGGTATAACCGGTCACACAAGAATCATCCATACGGTGAGCGGCTTAAACCATAGTAATCGTCGAGAAAGGCACCGCCCCCTTATGTAGCCTGCATAGCATGGCAACTTTATCAAAAGAAGTTGATTGTGACCATTGCTCTCCCAGAAGAGATGCAACTCATGGGGTCGCTCATATAAGAGAAGCACATTTGCGTCCATCTCACGCAGAAAATTTTGTACCCTCACCTTCGCAAAAAACGGCATTGCCTACCGACGCAATCTGTGCTGCCAGGCAAAACCGTATGTCTTGCTTCAGCATTTCATTTGTAGGTTGAAAAAGCAGTCTGCGTGAGTACAAATATATAGATCGTTAAGTTTTTCCCGAAAAAGCCAAACTGGAAATTGGTGACTGACACGACCGAATTTAGTCTGTTTGGGCAGAAGATGTATCTCTCGCCCGCTTTGGATTCGCACAACAGTTATTTAGTCGGTTATACTCTCTCTGACCAATCTGCATTAGACATGGCACCCCCCCCATGTTAGAGAAGGCACATACGTCCATACCAGATGAAATAGAATTGATTTTCCATTCTAATCAAGGCTGGCAGTGTCCGCGCAAGCAATACTAGTGTATGCGCAAGAGGAAAGGTATTCTCCAAAGCACGCGTCGCAAGTGTGACCGCCTGAACAATACCGCCGCGGAGAACTACTTTGGCCCACTCAAAAGTGAGCTGCTATATCTGCCAAAATTCCGTTTTCCGGAACACTTCGAGCTGGAATTTGTAGACCATCCGGGCTACTAAACAGCAGCACAATCAATACAAAACTAAACAGATCATCTCTCGCACGACGCACTGTGTCTAGTTTTCTTCCGGATGACGTAGGCACTTCACCCGCATTTCTTCATCATACCGTAAAAACACAGCTTGCCAAACTGTACGGTTCCATCCAGATAACACGTGTCGAGACTTCGCCACATACGATTTGAACGCCGCACGGGGTACTCGCATCATTCAGAAGCACACAAGCCCGGGAACCATCGGGATTTTGTACCGCAGTGGCGACGACTTCGTCACTGTCCGCCCCAATTCGGACCGCACCGGCTCGGATCACACGGCTGAAATGGCCGATAGCATAGTAGGCACTGTTTTTTTTAATTGTTCCAGACACAGTATCAGCCAAGATCGGCGCATGGCAGAAGTTTCCAAGGTGGTTGGGCCCGCCCACACAATCCAAAAGCAGGTTCCAATCAAGGAACCCCTCACACCCGTTGTTCAAATCGTGTAGATAATTACGCGCGTACTTTCGTGCCGGTTCCCAACTATCCGGTTGCGGACCTCCCTCCAAACAGCCCTCACTGAACAAAAGGTGGAGTTCCGAGTGCGCCCTTCGTACCCGAGCAACCGCCTCATGATCGTCCGATACATACCAGTGATAGGCCATCCCCCAGATATACGGTGCGCTGGGCGCATCAGAAAGCGCATCCGCCCATGCTTCCAAGCCGTTTCTGTTGTGGTCCCATCCCAACAGCCGCACCTGTGGGTGGTGGCGACGCAGCATAGGGCCGATAAAATCCGCGATCAGTTCTACTTCCTCCTGTGGGGTGTACAGGCAGCTTTCCCACGTCTGGAGCGCTTCCGGTTCGTTTTGCACCGTCAAAAAGCGGATCGGCAATCCCCTGCGCTCCATCTCAGTCAAATAGCGGTCGATATAGCAAGCCCAGGCGGCGCGGCATTCGCTGCGTAGCCGCCCGCCCCGCAGCATGCAGCCGTTCGTTTTCATCCAGGCGGGTGGGCTCCAAGGGCTAGCCAAAAGCTGCAGCTGTCTGCTGCGGGCTTTTGCACGCTGCAGCAGTGGGATCAGCCACTGTTCATCGTGCTGCAGGCTGAATGTTTCCGCCTGTGTATCCTCTCCCTTGGTATAAACATAACTCGCCAAGGAAAAATCATTACTATGGATGCTGACGCGCCCCATCGTGTAGCCAAGACCCGTTTCGCAGTCAAAGTAGTCCTGCAAAAATTTTTCCTGCGTTTCGTGCGGAAGCAACGAAAAAAGGTAAGCAGTCGACTCGGTGAAAGCGCCACCAAACCCCAAAATCGTTTGAGCACGCCGTTTCGGGTCCAGTGACACCCGTGCCACTTTCGTGTTTGGTGGTGCGACAGGCGGCGGCCCCCAGCAGGGGCCGCCGGGCGTGGAATAAAAAACGGTGTATGCCATGGATATTTTCCTCCTTCACGGCTGGTCGAAATAACAAAGCTGGTATTGGTTGGGTGAAACACCCATCCACTGTTTGAACACATGGTTAAAATGCTTGGCATTGAAATAACCAACACGATGCGACACTTCATACACTTTTAAGCTGCGTTCGGTCCGCAGGAGCTCCGCTGCTTTTTCCATGCGCACGCGTGTAAGAAACTTGATATAAGACTCCCCTGTCTCTTTGTGGAACAGACTGCTCAGGTAACTTTCTGACACGCGCAGTTTCTCAGCCAGCAGCGCCAAGCTGATCGGCTCGCTGTAATTTTCGTGTATAAAACGTTTTGCCTGTTCAATCAGCTGGCTGCAGTTGGTATTGTTGGCCAATGGCGCACACAAACGTACCGCCAGCGCCTGAAATGTTTCCTCCACCCAGGTCTCAGAGGCAGCCGCCTGCAGTTCCCGCAGTTTTTGCGTTAGGAGGGTATGCGCTTCGTCCAGCAGTAGCGCCTCCGGGGCCGGGATCACAGAGAAGAGGAGTTTTGCCAGCAGCTGTCCGAACCGTCCGATCGTTTCTTTTCCATAGTCAGGCATTCTCTTGACGTAATCATAGAGCAGGAGTTGTGCCTGTGCCGTCTGCCCTCTGCGGACACAGCTGTACAGATCAGTGGCCATCTCGTGCAGCCGCGTATAGATGCCGTAATCCGCACCTTTATCGCCGACCTGCAACCCGCACGCACCATCCAGGATCCGCTTGACCAACAGGCTGCGCGCCTGTTGATAAGATTGATCCATCTGCAGTACGTCCGAATAGACCCGCCCCAGCGCACCGCTGGCCGACATGCTGGTTTGCAGCCTGAAGTGATTTAAGGCGCGTTTGTACAGCGTCCGTGCATTCTTTTGGATCTGAAAGGCATCTTCCCCCGAAAGATAGACCATCGTTTTTCCATCCGGTTCCGGCACAGAAAATCCCGGAATATGCGCTTGCGCCATCACTTCGTTAGTCTGTTGCGCTAAAATCATGGAATAAACGCCATGTTCCCGTACAGACAGCTGCGCACAGGGGCCACACCAGTTGTCTACCTCCAACAGTAAAATCGCACCGTCCGTCTGGATTTCTTCCAGATTCAACTCACAGGAGATCTTGTAATATTGCTGCAACCGCAGGTTCTCCTGGTGCGCGATCGCCGCGATCAGATTTTGCCCGATCAACAACCGGTAGGCATCGGAATGTGCCAGGAACTGCAAATAGGTCTTTTGCTGCCGGCGGCTGTCTTTGACATGGCCAATCTGTTTTTGTACTGCCAGTGCAAGTTCTTCCCGGTTCAGTGGCTTGAGCAGATAATCGCTTACCCCATATTTTATCGCACTTTGGGCGTAGTGAAAATCTTCGTACCCACTCAGCAAGATCATGTGCGCTGGCGTTTTCTGTTCCTGGTTGATTTTTGCCAGTTCCAGCCCATCCATCACCGGCATACGGATGTCGCTGATGATAAGATCAATGTGGAATTGACACAGGCGATCGGCAGCTTCTCTGCCATTGGACGCCGTATGGATCTGGATATCGCCGCCATAGATTCCTGTCAAAAAACGATCCAGGTATTCCACCGTCAACGGTTCGTCATCAACAAGAAGCGTCTGGATCATAGCTTCCTCCTTCTGCCGGGAAGCGCACCGTCACTACGGTACCACGCCCTGCCATACTTTCGATTTGTAACCCGTATTCATCCCCGTACCGCAGTTGGATGCGCCGGTTCACATTCCGCAGCCCCGTTCCGCCGTGGCACCCTTTTTCTTCTTCGACCTGACGGTCATCCATCCGCATACGGCGACGGAGTTCCTCCAGCTTTTCTGCCGGGATGCCCTTGCCATCGTCTGACACACAAGTCGTAACGATTCCCTGTTCTTGTGTGACGGTAACGTGCACGAAGACCGCCGCACCGCTTTCCTCATGACCATGGATGACCGCATTTTCCACCAGTGGCTGCAGGAGCAGCGTAGGGACGGCTGTATCGGCCAGGGTTTCCGGATATTCGATCTGGTACCGCAGTGCGCCACCGTACCGATCGGACTGGATCTCCAGGTATGCCTGCAGCTGCTGCATCTCCTGCCGGAGTGTATGGGAAGAGCTGCCCCGGCTCATACTGCGTAGCAGCAGGCTGAGCCGCTCGATATTCTGAACAGCCGCTTCGGTGCGTCCCAGTTGGATCAGCATACTGATCATGTTCATGGTGTTGTAGATAAAATGTGGCTGGATCTGACTATATAAAAGCGAGACCTGCGATTCCTTCTCCGCCAGCTGCGCCCGGAGCACGCGGGTCTCCAGCAGAGCATTGTTTCTAAACGCCTCCTCCAGCTGTTGCACCACTTCGTTCAGCGTGCGGCCCATCATCCCCACCTCATCCTGTTGGCGATCCGGGAATCGGACATGGAAGTCCCCCATGCCCATCAATTTGATCTGTGCCATGATCTTGTAGAGAGGCGCCAACATTGCTTTAAGAGCCAACAAGAGAAGCGCTACGGTGAGGGCGGCGCAAGCTGCGCCAAGCATCAGGCTCAGGCGGCTGGTTTCCAGTGCATCGCTTTGCAAAGTTTTCTGGCTCACAAAGCCATAAAGTCGCCATCCCGGTTTCTCTACAGGCATCTGGTAAACGAGGTAACGGCCGCCGTCTGCATACAGCATACCGTTTTCTCCCAGCGTATGCAGCTTTTCCGCCTGGATCTGCCCAACGGAGCGAAATACCTCACGGCCTGCATCGTCGAGCAGCAACAGGCCGCCACCTTCCCCCAAGTCGATCTGGCGGCAGATGCGCTCTATAGCAGAAAAGTCCGCATTGACTTTGACAAAAGCCAAGACTGCCTGCGGATCTTTCAGACTGCGGATCACATTGACCACCGAAACGACGACCGTATCTTCATTTTGCAAGAATGGGTCCAAGTGCGGCCCGACATAGACAGGGCCACCAGCGTTCTCCTGCGCCTGCTTGTACCAGTCGAGCGTTTCCGGGTCGGCCGAAGGGCTGACAGAAAGCCTGGTACGGCTGCCATAAAACACCTGATGCCCCACGACCAGCGTGGCATGCAGGATATCCTTGCGAGGGTAGATCATCATCTCGTCCAGAAATTTTTCGATCGAACGGCGGGGCTCCAGCTCCTTATGTGCCTCCTCAAACCCCGAACGGATCTGTTCCAACTGTTCGATCAGCGCCGTGTTATAGGCCGGTGCATAGGACAAGCGCACCAGATCATCAAAATAGGAATCCAGATTATCCGCCACCTGTTCCAGAAGCTGACGGTTCGTGCGGGACACCTTCTCGCTCAGATCTTCTTTATAGCGGAAAAAAGAAAACAGCGATGCAGCTGCCGTAGAAACGATGACGGCCGTTGCCACCAATATATAGATCCTCGCTTTCATATTTAAGGAAAAAAGCGGTTGCAGAATTTTTTTCATATGATCGTTCTCTCGCCGGGCCAAACGGTTTTCCCTGTTCCGGCGCACTGGCATATTGGGCATAGAATCTCTTCTTCTGTTTATATTTATTATATAGCTTGTACAAAACAGTGCAAGTAAAATCGCAAAAAGGCGAACCAAAACGAAAAAAATCAGAATACAAACCCACGGTACGGTCGTGTATAATGAACACAAAGGATCCAAAACGCACCTTTCCCGGGGGAAGTCAAATCAGGAAATGAAAGGAGTCAAGACAATGAAAGGAGTCAAGACAATGAAAGGAGTCAAGACAATGAAAGGAGTCAAGACTATGAAAAAGAAACTAGCCCTCCTGGCGGCCACAATGATGCTGACTTCACTGGCAGCATGTTCTGAACAGGCTCCAGCATCCGAACAGGCCACGGATACAGCTTCTGGCATCTCCGAGAGCACTGAATCCACCGAACCTGTCACGATCCACTTTTTTAACGCAATCATTGAAAATGTGGACTGGTATGAAGATGTCATTGACCGTTTTGAGGCGGAACATCCCAACATCAAGGTCGAGATGGAGTTCCAAAAGGATTATGATGCCGCCTTGAAAGTAAAGTTCCAGACTGGCGACGTCCCCGAAATCATCAATGGTGGCAGCAGCCAAATCTATATCGACCAGGGACGGTTTCTGGACCTTTCCGATATGGATCGATGGTGGGATCGGATGCTGCCAGGCATGAAAGAAGTGTGCACCGACTACAAGACGGGCAAACAGTTTTTTATTACGACCAATACTTCAGGTTTCGGTCTTTTATACAACAAGGACATTTATGAAGAATTGAATTTGACACCTGCCAAAACATACGACGAATTCATTTCCAACCTCAATCGCATCAAACAGGCTTACCCGGATACAGCGCCCTTGTACGTAGGCAGTAAGGACGCCTGGATGTTGGGACAGATGATGGATGTTTGGGGCTACAGTCCCATCCGGCAGAAAAACGGAAATGTGGAGACCAAGCGCGCCATGATCGAAAATGATCAGAGTGTTCTTGGTTTTGCCGAAGAGGGAAGTGCACCGCAACTGTTCGCCGATGCGATCTTGGACATGCAGGCACAAGGGCTGTTCAACAGTGATTTTCTGACTGCAACCTATGACAACGCCCTGGATGCCTTTGCCAACGGCAGGGCCGCCAACTTGATGCAGGGGCTCTGGGCTATCTCGCTGATCCAGGAAAAGAATCCCGATTTTGACGGGATCGGCTTTGCCCCGCTGCCCAGCTTGGTAGACGGTGGACAACCCGTAATGCTCAACGCGCCCGACGTAAAATACTTCATTGGTGCCGAATCTGAACACCCGGAAGAAGCCAAGATCTTCTTGGACTATCTTTTCAGCCCGGGACTGCAAAAAGAATTTACGGAACTGCGCCAGTGTCCCAGCGCATTCAGTGACGTGGAAGCTGACTGGGGCGCCATGAAAGACGATGTGGAAAGTGCCCTGCAGGATTCGTTGATCGTTGACTGGTCGGATTCGCCCATTGGTTTTGCCCCGGACGACATTGGGCGCATGATTCAGGATCTTTACAGCGGACGCTATGCTTCCAGCCAGGAATTTGCCGCTGCCTACGCATCCACGTTTGAAAGCTGTTGGGCTGCGACCTACCAGTAAAACGGCTCTAATGCAGGAGGGTGGACCCCAGTGCTTTCTCCCTCCTGCCTTTTTATGAACTTTTCTTGGAAAGAAGGGACGCAACATGACTTTGCGCAGCAAAATCAGCGCCAATTTACATAAGTTAATGATCTGGCCGGCGATCTTCTTGTTCACCGTTTTTTTCATCATCCCCTTTTTCAGTGGTGTGGGCATTAGTCTGACCGACTGGAACGGATTTACAACGCCGGATTTTATTGGTCTGGGCAATTTTGCACGCTTTTTTCAGGACGAACGCGCGTTGAACGCGCTGCGCATCACCATACTTTTTGGTCTGGTCTCCCCGATTTTGATGAACGTGTTCGGGCTGCTGTATGCGCTGCTTTTGGATGTAGGCCTGCACGGTTCCAGCCTTGTGCGCGCCATCGTCTACTCGCCCGCTGTGATCAGTTCCCTGATCATGGGCTATATCTGGATGCTGATCATCAAACCGGAGACCGGCGTTCTGCCGCAGCTTTTACAGAATCTTGGTTTGGGTTCCCTATACCCGGACCTGCTCAGTGACGGCGGCAAAGCCATCTGGACAATCATCGTAGTCAACTCCTGGCAATACATTGGTGGTAGTATGATCGTATATCTGGCCGGGTTGCAGACGATCCCCCAGGAATTGAAAGATGCCGGCGTAGTGGACGGATGCGGCGCCGTATCCGGCTTCTTCCGCATTACGCTTCCACTGCTCATACCGTCCATCCGCATCAATCTGATTTTGAACCTGATTGGCTGTTTCAGTGTTTTTGACATCATTATGGCGCTGACCAGCGGCGGGCCGGGTTACTCCACAGAATCGCTGAGTATTTTTATCTACCGTATGTGTTATGGCAGCAGCACCGGCTACTCAACCGCCGTCTCGTTGATCCTGTTTTTCCTAATCTTGGTGCCGGTAGCGCTCAGCACCTGGTTTTTACAAAAAAAGGAAGTTGAAATGTGAAGGAGGAATCCCGTATGAGACCCAAAAGCAAGCAAGTGCGGTGCCTGCAATATATCCTCATGGCTCTCATCGCCGTCGTTTCGTTGTTCCCGTTCTATGCGCTTGTGACTGTCGGGACCAATCCTCCCGATTTTTCCGTGCTAAACGGTGACGTCTTTGCGCCAACGCTGTATTTTGAAAACTACAAGGAAGCATGGGACGTTTCGCACCTGGGGTCTGCCATGATGAATTCCCTTACCATCACTGGTGGCTCCCTGTTTATTCTGCTCTTTGTCAGCGCCAACGCAGCGTATGCGATCTCTCGCTTTCCCAACAAACTGAACCGTTCCGTATATACGGTCTTTATGCTCGGCATGATGATCCCGCCAATCGTAAACACGGTTCCGCTATACACCGTCATGCAACGCATCGGCGGCATCAATACCCGCTGGGCGATGATTCTGCTGATGGCTGCCAACTGTATGCCGCTGACGACCTTTTTGTATGTTGGTTTTATTCGGGCCATTCCACGGCAGTTTGAAGAGGCCGCCATTCTTGACGGCTGCAGCTGGCACGGTGCCTTCTGGCGCGTAATCTTCCCACAGCTAAAACCGGTGACGGCTACCGCCATCATCATGAATGGTGTCTCGATTTGGAACAACTACGGTCAAGCGATCTTCTTTTTACAGAAGCGGAAGGTACATACCATTCCCATTTCAATCTCCATTTTTTACCAAACTTACGGTGCCAAATGGCATCTGATGGCCGCAGCCGCAATCATTGGCATGATTCCGGCGTTGATCGTATTTCTGTTGTTCCAGAAATCCTTTATCAAAGGCCTCTCGTCCGGCGGAATCAAAGGGTAAAGGCAGGTGAACAGCATTGAACATTCGGCATCAGTACAATTCTCTCTCCCCCTATGAGCGCTGTGGATATGAGCGGATCCCGGCGTACCCGGCACAAGGGGAACCTGTTTCACTGGGATTCTACGTGGAAGGATGTGGGCAGGGACCGCCCCCGGCATTGGCCCTGCACTGGCGGCTGGACGGTGCCGTCCAACCAACGCTTCCGTTACATCACTGCGGCCAAGGGGAAGGCAATGCACTTTTTTTCCAGGCAGAATTGCCTGCCCAGACCGCTTTCTGCACCGTCGAATACTGGCTGGAAGATCTGTGCGGGCGGATCGGTGACATTTATTCCTACCAAGTCCTGCAATCGTCCTACCTGCTGGAACCAGCTTGCATAACCTCATCAAGGGATGGCGTGGATCTGTGGTTTGTCTCGCCGCACGCGACGTATTGCTGGCAGTGGAAAATCAATGAGCAGGGGCAACTATCTCACGCCTTGTGCCTTACCCCCACCTCGCCGCCGGCCGGTTTCAGGGAAATCAACCACAGACTGGGAGACTTCCGCTTGAAAGCAGACAGGACCGAGCTCCACATTTTTGAGAAAGAACAGTGGCGCTGTACATTGCCCCTGCGAATGGATGTGCGGGCAGATGCAGATGGGCATCTCTGGGAGGCATCGTTTTCTCTTCGCCTGGCTGGGCGGCATGTTTACGGCACAGGGGAGCGCTATACTTGCCCTGACCAGGCTGGTCGGGAGATCCTTTTCAGTACCCACGAGCGTTTTACCTTCCAAGGTCAGCGCAGTTATCTGCCTGTGCCGCTATTTTACACCGAGCAGGGCGTGGGTGTTTTACATCAGTGCAGTTGCGAATTTTTCGCACGGTTCTGGTCGTTGGATGGCGGGCAGACAAACGTTGCCCTGTGCTATCAGTGTGAACCCGGTCCAACCGCCTTTCAGGATATTTTTCTGTTTGGCGCCCCCACTGTGATCCTTCGCCAATATCAGGACCTGACTGGCCCAGCTATTACACCACCGGAATGGTGTTTTGGACCGTGGATGTCCTCCAATCGGTGGGAATGCGCGGATCAGGTGGAGGAGCAACTGGCACAGATGGAACAACATCAGATCCCTGCCACCGTCCTAGTCCTGGAACGCTGGAGCGATGACACGATCTTTGACCGCTTTGAGGATGCTTCGCACCATGTTGAACCGGGAAGCCACTGTTTTTGTGATGAAGAACTGGATTTCACACATAATCGGCGCTGGCCCTCTCCTCGCCGCCTTTGTCAGAAAATCCAGGAGCACGGCCTGAAGCTGATCTTATGGCAGGCGCCGATCTTACGCTTGCCGCCAGATGGGCAATATCCACAGGCGGAGCAGGATATTGCGTATGCGATCAAAAATCATTACTGCGTAATGATGCCTTCCGGCCAGCCGTTCCGCTGCGCGGAGGGCTGGTTCAAAGGCAGCCTCCTGCTGGATTTCACCAATCCGAAAGCTGTGGCTTGGTGGCAAGCCAAGCATGCGGATCTGATCCTCTCCTACGGAGTCGCCGGGTTCAAAACCGACAGCGGCGAACTGGTCACCGATGACCGTGCCTTATTCTACAATGGAGCAAACGGCCGCAGCATGCGCAATCTGTACCCGTTATATTATGAAGCTGCTTACCGCCAATTGCTGGAAAAGCACGGCGTTCATGGCATCAACTTTACCCGCGCCGGTTATTCCGGTGCACAATGCTATGCCATCCACTGGACCGGGGATCAGCAGTCCTGCTTTTGTGAATGCAGAGCGCAGTTATCTGCCTGTTTGTCTGCCGGACTCAGCGGGGTCTTGTTCATGGGCTTTGATTTGGCCGGCTTTGCTGGCCGCCTGCCCACGAAAGAATTGTTCTGCCGCGCCGTCTGCTTCGCCGCGTTCAGCACCTTGATGCAGTTTCATTCTGAGCCAACAGACACCGGTGCAGACAATGACCGCAGTCCCTGGAACCTAGCGCGTGTGTACCACGCCCCGGATCTGCTCGCTTTCTACCGCCGGTATGCACAGCTGCGTATGCAGCTACTTCCATATTTGGCGGCTGAGGCAGCATACTGCGCCCAGAGCGCACGGCCTCTGATGGCTCACCTAGTACTGGACTGGCCAGACGACGAACAGGCACAGACATGTCACACACAGTATATGCTGGGGCGCAGCCTGCTCGTCGCCCCCGTTCTTCAGGAAGGTGTCCTGGGCCGGCGTGTATATCTACCACAAGGCTGTTGGTTTACTGCATCCACTGGCATGCCCGCCGCCCCCGGCTGGCACGACTGTCCATGCGGCTGGCAGGAGATTCCTGTATTTGTGCGTGGTGAAACAGACGCAACAGATACCCTGCTAAAGATCCTGCGTCGGGAAGGTTCGGGACATGATGCCGGATTGCGCCCGGAAGGCAACGGCTGACGAGCACAAAAGGCTGTTTCTGGTGTTGCCAGAACGCTCAAAGCTTTTCCATTTATCCCGCTTGCTACTGTTTGAGAAGCCACCGCGATTCGCGGTCTTTCGCTGGAAAAATCTGACCCCTTTTTCGGCGCACATCGTTGACGGCGCTCCGACGGAACAAGAATAACGCTCTCTATCAGAAACCCAGCCCCACGAAAGTCGTGAGGCTGGGTTTCTGCTTTGCCTATACATCGGCTCTTTTCCGGAAAATCTGCCGTTGCTCATTCCTCGCAGAAGACGAGGCTTGTCTGTACCCCTCCGGCGGGATCGCGGCACACATCGGCGCAGTACGTGGCGCCGTGCCAGTAGAAACGGAAATGCAGGCCCTGCCAGCCGTCAGGCAGGTGGGGGCCAACGCCGGGCCGCCCGCCGTAAAATGCAGACCCGCAAAGCCGAACACCACGGCCTGCCAGGCCGCCTGTTTTTCCTGCGGGGTGAAAGCGTCGGGCAGGCGCGTCATCGCCAGCAGCGTATCCGCCTGCTTGATGACCTGGTACCGCTGCAGGCGGTCGAAACAGACCTGATGGTAGCTGGCGGCGTCCCCCTGTTTGAGCGTGGCGGGGTCCACCGGCTCCAGCAGTTGGAAGCTATCGTCGGCGCGCAGGTGGCCAGTCACTGGGTCCCGCGGGATCTGGATGCCCTGTTCCAGCGCCTGCCATCCCGCCAATTCCTCCTCGCTGAGGCAGAGCGCCGCAAAGCGGTCGGGGTCCTTCCGCTGCATCCGCCGGGCGGCCGCCAGCGCCAGGTGAAGGTTATGGCGGACCATCACATTGGTGAAAAGGTTGTTGCTGGTGATCCCGCAGTATTCATCCGGTCCCTTGCAGAACAGCAGGTCGAAACTTGTGCCGTCCGGCGCAGGCGTATAGCGACTGCGCCAGAAACAGGCCGTCTCGATGTAGACTTCCTCCGCCTGCCGGGCAAACGCGGCATCTCCTGTGACGCGCGCGTACAGGTCCAGCGCATAGACCACATCCGCCGTGACATGCACCTCACTGGCGCCGATGTCCCAGCTTTCACACTGTTCGCTGCCATCGTAGGAGGCCATCCACGGATAGCGGGCCCCGGCGCTGTTCATGCGGCGGGCATGCTCCCTGGCCTGGGGCAGGCAGTTGACACGGTACTGCATCAGGCTGCGGGCCGCAGGCGAGGTCCAGTGTGCGGCGCACCGACCCTACCGGGGCCACCGGCCGCCCGTCCGCCAGGATGCGGTGCCAGACCGGCGTGGGCAGATGGATAAAGTCGGTGATCCCGGGCTTGATCTCGTCAAACATACCGGCCAAAAACAAGCCCTGCCGCACCGGCCGGGGCTGCGGGTCGCCGGCGGCGTACCCGCGCACCCCCCCATACGGCCGTTGCCGGTGAAAAAGACGCTCTCCAGAAAATCGTCCTGCAGCGCCCCCTCGGCCCAGATCATCCAATCCTTCCAGCACACATCATTCCTTATGTTGTTCCTCCCCTTCCAGAGCGGTGCGCAGCGCATAGCACAGGAACCCTGCGCAGGTGGCAAAGGCCTCGCCGGTGGTACATTCGCCGGTCACCTCGTCGACGCTTTCACAGGCGATGCCGTTATCCATCTGCACACGGCGCAGGATCTCCACGCTGTGTTCCACCCGGCCGCACAGCAGGCTGTTGGCCACGCTGAGCAGCCAGGGGTGCGGCGCGTGCGGGCAGCCGATCTCGGCAATGGGGCTACCGGCAAAGCTGTAGGCATAACCCGGGGCGCGGATCTGACGCACCGTATTTTGGTAGACCGGGTCCTCCGCATCACAGAATCCCCACAACGGCAGCAGTTGCAGGCTGCCCGGCGGTTCGTCGTAGACATCGCTGTGCCCCTGCAGGTCCACGCTCCAGGCAAAATACGGGGCGCCATCCGCATCGGTCTTGACGCAATGGGTGCGGATGGCCGCGCGCACGGCCTCGGCTTCGGCCACCTGCCCGGTGTGCGCGGAGTAGAAACGGGCCGCCGCCCGCAGACCCCGCCAGACCAACACGTTGTCATAGGTCAGGTAGGGGTAGACGCGCTCATCATCCGTGGGCTGAAGGAACGTCTCATACAGCGCCACGGCCGGGTGCCGCTTTTCCGCCAGCCTGCCCAGGATCTCCGCTACACCTTCTTCCACCTCCGGCCGGTGGAGGAAGGCGGTGTCGCCGGTGGCGTCGGCATAGCGTTCCAGCGCCAGCAGCGGGGCCATCAGTTCATCCAGTTCAAACCCTGGCTCCAGCACGGTGCCGTCGATAAACCGGGAATGGACGCCGATGTTGCGCCGCTGCCGCCCGAACACATAGCCCAGCATCCGCCGCGCCAGCGTCGGGTCGGCCTGCAGCACCGCCGGGAAACTCCACAGCAGGCTGTCGCGATCCCAGTAGGCAGCGCTGACATAGTAGCGCGGGCTGCGGCTGGTGACCATGACGAACTCCTCGGTATCGAGTGTGATGCCGGTGGAGAAGAACAGGCAAAAAAACAGATTGGTATTGTACAGTTCCGTCAGTTGCGGATCGGCAAACTGGGCGCTGCGCGCGGCCAGCCAGCGGCTGGTGCGCTCCCATTCGGCCGCCCAGCCCTGGCGCAGCATCTCCTTGGCGGAAGTGGCGGCCGCCACCTCCTCGTAACCGAACCCCCAATAGAGGACGGCCTCCCGCGTTTGGCCGGGCTCCAACGCCCCGCCCTGGGCCAGACGGTAGGTGATACCCTCGGGCGTATCAGCAAAGGCGGACACGCAGTCCGGGTCGCTGGACATAGGGGCAAAGGCAAACAACGGCAGGCCGCAGCACATCTCAAAGATCAGGCTGTTGTTCCAGGCGCTGCGGTAGCAGGCTCTGGTACCAGCCACCTCCTTATCCTCGTTGACACAGTGCCACACCGAATGCCAACACCCCTGCAGGCCAAACTGCAGGTCATGAGGGCAGGCATCCCGGTTGGTGACCCGCAGCTTCCAGGCGAAGCCCCGTTCGCCCACCGGGGCCAGCACCACGCCCTCGACGCCAAACGGCCCGGCAGCGGCGGTGAACGCCGGGACCCAGTATGCCTCCCGCCGCCAGCACAGGTCCTGCAGCGGTAGGGGCGTGCCGTCCGCCTCCACAAAAGGCTGCATCAGGGGCTGTGCTTTGCCGCCGCGCAGATCCAGCAGGCCCCTGCAGGCCATATAAAGAAAGGTGATGTCCTCGATCGCGGCGGTCACCTCGTTCAGGCGGGGGATCGAGATCTGTTCGTTGCCGGTGGGCAGGTATCGTTCCATGGGGGTCTCCTCTGCAGGCTTGTTTTTAACCGCTTAAACCATTTCTTTAGTAAAATTGTAGCAGAAACCGTATAAATGTCAATACGTTTCGTAAAAATTGCAAACAATATCTTGGCATTCCCCCGCAAGAGCGGTATTATTATGCCAAAAAGTAAATTAAGCGCTTAAATTCCAGAGAGGAGGTGTTCGCATGCGGGCCACCCTGAAAGATGTCGCACAGCGCGCCGGGGTCTCCTCCGCCACCGTTTCGTATGTGCTCAACGGGAAACAGTCCGTCTCAGAAAAGACGAAGCAGCGGGTGCTGGAGGCGGTGCGCCAGCTGGATTATGTGCCAGACTTGAACGCCCGGGGGCTGAGCACGCGGGACTCCAAGCTGATCGGCGTGGTCGTGCCGCAGACCGAACCCGGCGAGCACCTGATGTTTCAGAACACTTTTTACAGTGAAGTGCTCGGCAGCATCGAATACTACGCACGCCAGAACGGCTACCACATCCTGATCTCGGCCACCGACGCCAACGAAAGCTACCAGCAGATGAAGGAAAGCCAGATCCCCATCGTGCTCATCGACAGTTATTGCAACGATTACTACTACCACAACATCCGCATCGACAATGCCTACGGCAGCTATCTGGCTACCCGCTACATCCTGCAGAACGGCCACCGGGAGATTGCCTTCCTGGTCGGCCGGCTGCAGGAAAACGGTGTGATGAAAAAGCGCCTGACCGGTTACCAGAAAGCACTGGCAGAGTTCGGCGTCCCCTATCAACCCGACTACGTGCTGGAGGGGCAGATCGACTATGAAAGCGGCGTGCAGCACGCCCGGGCCATCGTGGAGCGCCATCTGCCTGTCACGGCAGCGGTGGCTGCCGCCGATATCCTGGCCATCGGCGCCATGAAAGGTTTTTATGAGCTGGGGCTGCGCATCCCGGACGATCTCTCCATCATCGGATTCGATGATCTGGAGATCTCCCGCTATATGACGCCCGGCCTCACGACCATCAAGCAGCAGATCTCACTCAAGGGGCAGCGGGCGGTGGAACTGCTGCTGAAAAACATCGCACAGCCCGGTTTGACCAAACAGGAGGAGATCCTGACATTAGAGCTGGTCGAGCGGGAATCCGTACGCAAGATCAAAGGAAAGGAGGGATGAGCGCCCCCGGCAAAAACAGGCCTGTATGCCATCCGACCAAGAACAACATACAAGCCTGCTGCAGAAAGGCACATCGGCCCTTTCCACCTTCATTATACGCGCAAAGGGCCGATAAATCAATGTTTTCAAAGGAGGAAACACAGATGAAAAAGGCACGAGTTTTACCGCTTGCCGCTGGCATGCTGTCCGTTGCAATGGCCCTGACCGCCTGTGGCAGCCCTGCCGCTTCCGCAAGCAGCGCTTCGAGCGGGACCGCAGAGTCCGCCGCCTCCGCGTCGGAGGCCTCGCAGGACGAACCTGTCACGATCACCTACTGCAACTTCAACGCCTCCGGCGGCGACGAAGAGACGCTGCAGAAGATGTACGAGGCATTCCATGAGGAGTACCCCAACATCACGGTCGAGATTGAGACGATCGGTTTCGACGACTACTTTACCCAGATGCAGACCCGGGTAGCCGGCGGCACCGCCCCCGACTGCTACGAGCTGAACATCGAGAACTTTTCTGCCTACGCCAACAAGGGCGTGCTGGCCGAGATCACCGGCGTGGACCTGAACCGCATCGACGAGACTGCGCTGAACGCCTTCAACGTAGGCGGCAAGCAGTACGGCCTGCCAGGGAACTTCTCCAACGTCGTGCTCGTTTACAACAAGGACCTGTTCGACCAGGCCGGGCTGGACTACCCGACGAACGACTGGACCCAGGACGATGTGCAGGCCGCCGCAGAGGCCATCCGCGCGCTGGGGGATGATATCTACGGCATCTACCAGCCTGTCACCTACAACGAGTTCTATAAGGTCGCGGCCCAGTACGGGGGCAGCCTGTTGAGCGAGGACGGCACCCAGTTCACCATCAATTCGCCGGAAAACGTCGAGGCCGCCCAGATGATGGTCGACCGTGTGCTGGTCAGCAACGTGCAGCCCACTGAAGTGCAGATGGGCGGCATGGGCGACTGGGATCTGTTTATGAGCGGCCGCCTGGGCATGATCCCCACCGGGATCTGGGCCTTCAGTTCCTTCGCCGACGGCTGTGACTTTGATTGGGACATCGTCGTGGAGCCCGGCGCCAAGCAGAAGGCCACCGCCTTCTTCAGCAACGCCTGTGTCATCAATGCCGACAGCGAACACAAGGACGCCGCCGCTACCTGGATCACCTGGCTGTGCTCCAGCGACGCCGCCGCGCAGCTGCGCATCGATGCTGGCTGGGACCTGCCCGCCATCAATGACGAGGCCGCGCTGGCCCCCTACCTGGACCAGACCCCGCCGGAGAACCGCCAGGCCGTGTTTGATTCGCTGGATTATCTCGTACTGCCGCCGACCATCGAGGATTACAGCCTGATGAGCGACATCATCGGCCAGAAGCTGGCCGATGCGGCCGCCGGTTCGATGACTGTGCAGCAGGCGTTGGACGAGGCGCAGAGCGAATGCGAAGCGCAGATCACGCTTTCCTGACCGCACAGGGCCTTACAGGCCGGGGGAGGCTTCGGTCTCCCCCGGCCTTTTTACGCTTTTTGAAGGAGTGAACGCAAAATGACCGCCCCTGCAAAGCCGCCCAAACACCGCCTGCGGCAGGAGGGCTGGCGCACCGCCGCGCCGTTTTTGTTGCCCAGTATGATCGGTATGCTGCTGTTTTCGCTGCTGCCGCTGCTCCTCTCCGCCCTGATCAGCCTGACGGACTGGAACGGCCTGGACCAGCTGCTGGCCCCGGGCATGCTGCAAGAACACTTTGTCGGGCTGGCAAACTTCCAAGCCATCCTGACCGGCGGCGAGTTTTGGCAGGTGCTTCGCAACACGCTGTACTATATCGTGCCCTATATCCCGCTGATGCTGGCCGCCTCTCTGGTCGTGGCGCAGATCCTGAGCCAGACCCGCCGGGGCGTGACGGCTTTCCGAGTACTGTACGATATCCCGGTACTGACCTCTTGGGTCGCAGCCTCCCTGATTTGGAAGACCGTCCTCTCGCCGGAATACGGCGCACTGAACAACATCCTGGCACTCTTCGGTATTGATGGGCCCGGCTGGCTGCTGGACGAGACCTGGGCCATGCCCGCCGTGGTGCTCGTCTCGGTCTGGAAGGACATGGGCTTTTTCGGCCTGATCCTGCTGTCCGGCATGATCAGCATCGACCGCGGCTACTATGAGGCCGCCGAGCTGGACGGCGCCGGTCCCTGGCAAAAATTCTGGAAGATCACCCTGCCGCTGATGTCCCCCTCGATCTTCTATGTGCTTATCGTCAGCCTGATCAATGCGTTCCAGCTGTTCCCGCAGATCATGATCATGACCGATGGCGGCCCCAACGGCGCCACCCAGGTCATGGTGGAGCGCATTTATAAATATGGCTTCCGCTACTACCGCATGGGGTATGCCTCGGCGCTGTCCTGGATCCTGTTCGTCATCATCATGATCTGCACCTTTATTCAAATGAAAGGCCAAAAGAAGTGGGTGAACTATGACTCGTAAACATGCCTGGGGCACGGCGCTGTATTACCTGGTGACGCTTCTGATCGCCTTTATCGCCATGGTGCCGTTCGTGTGGATGATCTCCACCTCGCTGAAGACCCGCGGCGCGCTGATGTCCATCCCCATCGAGTGGGTGCCCGAGCATCCTACGCTGGATGCCTACCAGACCGTTTTTGAACGGTTCCCGTTTTTCCAGACCATCCTCAACAGCCTGTTTATCTCGGTAAGCTACACTGTGCTGACGCTGCTCTCGGCCTCGCTGGCCGCCTACGCCTTCACCAAGATCCGCTTCCGGGGCTCAGGGCTGGTTCTGGGGCTCTACCTGGCCACGATGATGATCCCCACCCAGGTCACGATGATCCCGCTGTTCGTCGTTATGAACCAGCTGGGCCTCATCAACCACTACGCTAGCATGATCCTGCCCTCTGTCTTTAAGCCTTTTGCGGTGTTCATGCTGGTGCAGCAGATGCGGACGATCCCCGGGGATTATCTGGACGCCGCCAAGATCGACGGTGCTTCGACCTTCCGCATCTACCGCAGTGTGATGCTGCCGCTGTGTGTGCCCACGCTGGCAACGCTGTCCATTACCACGTTTATGGAGTCCTGGAACGACTACCTCTGGCCGCTGTTGATGCCCACCGACCGTGCCAAGATGACGCTGCCCATCGCCCTGTCGACCCTGAACGGCCAATACAACACGGAATACAACGTACTGATGGCGGGCAGCCTGATCTCTATGATCCCCATCCTGCTGCTCTACATCTTTGCGCAGAAATACTTCAAAAACGGCCTGATGGCTGGCGGTATCAAGGGGTGAGACGATGAAACGACTGTCAAGCGACGCGCTCTGCCGGGGCGCTGTGCTGCCTCTGCCCCATGGGCAGGCCCAACTGCGCGGGCACCCGTGCCCGGACGGCACGCTGGAAATCACGGTCACCCTGCCGTACCGGGCGGCCTACGGCATGGGGGAAAAATACGACGCTCTCAACCAGAAAGGCCACACCGTCTGCAATCAGGTAGAGGAGAAATTCTGCTTCCAGGGCGAAAAGACCTACTGCCCCGCGCCGTTCTTTTGGACCGATTCCGGCTTCGGCCCGTACGCCGATACCCGGGAAGTGACGCGCTTCTGCTTCGCGGAAGGGCAGATCCACCTTTCCCTGCCTGCCGGGTGCAGCCTCGTGCTGTTCAGCGGCACACCGGCGCAGATCATCCGCGACTATCTTTCTCTGTTCGGGCCCGTGCGCCTGCCGCCCAAGTGGGCTTTTGGGCTCTGGGTCTCAGCCAACCACTGGGACAGCCAGCAGAAGATCCTGCAGGTGGTCCAGGAGCTGGAAACCCTGCACTGCCCGGCAACCGTCCTGGTGGCCGAAGCCTGGAGCGATGAAGCCACCTTTTACCTCTTCCGCGGCGCTCGCTTTACGCCCAAGGCCGGTGGCCGGCCGCTGGAGCGGGCAGATCTTTCCTACCCGGCCGACGGTCCCTGGCCGGACCCGCAGGCCATGATCGACGCCCTCCACAACGCCGGGCTGCATTTTGTGCTGTGGCAAATCCCCGTCTACAAAAAGCAGGGCCCCGGCGAGGCGCCAGCGCCCAAAATGAGCTGGACCGCCAGGACGCCATCGACCGAGGGCTCTGTGTGCACAACGCCGACGGGTCGCCCTACCCGATCCCTGCTGGGCACTGGTTTGCCGGGTCGATGATCCCGGACTTTACCGACCCGGAGACGGTGCGCAGCTGGTTCGCCCGGCGGCAGTATCTGCTGGAGATGGGCGTGGACGGGTTCAAGACCGACGGTGGCGAGTTCGTCTGTGATCCCACCGTCCGCTTTGCCGACGGCAGCACCGGCCGCCAGGGGATCAACGGCTACGCGCAAAGTTATACGGCCGTCTATACCGATTTTATCGGGCCGGAGCGGGTGCTCTTCAGCCGGGCAGGCTATGCGGGGCAGCACACTACGCCCTGCTATTGGGCCGGGGATCAGCAATCGGTCAACAGCGAGCTGCGCAGCGCTCTGACGGCGGGGCTCTCCGCCGCCATGACCGGCATTCCCTTCTGGGGATTCGACATCGGCGGCTTTGCTGGGCCGCTGCCCTCGCCGGATCTGTACCGCCGGGCCACCATGCTGGCCTGTTTCTGCCCGATCATGCAGTGGCATTCCGAGCCCGACGGCGGGCAGTTCCGCGACCTGATGCCGGGCGGGACCGGCGACAACGAGCGCAGCCCCTGGAATATGGAGCGGGCCTTCCGGCTGCCGGGCTTTGCGGAGGAAATGGCCTTCTGGCACCGGCTGCGCATGAACCTGCTGCCCTATCTCTACAGCGAAGCTCTGCGTTGCGCCGCCGAAAGCGTCCCCCTGATGCGGCCGCTGGCCTTCCTCTGGCCCGAAGATCCCCACTGCCTCGCCGCCGAAGATGAATTCCTGCTGGGGGACAGCCTGCTGGTCGCGCCCCTCCTGGAAGAAGAGCAGCGCACGCGCACCCTGTACCTGCCCGCCGGGAACTGGTTCAGCCTGTTCACCGGCCAGGCACAGGCCGGTGGAGGCTACTGCAAAAGTTCCACGGCGGATCGGTTCCCGGTCTATGTGCGGGCCGGCAACGCGCTGGTACTGCACCTGCCACCGCGCAAGCCGCTGGGGACCGATGTCGGCAATGGCACCGAGCCCATCCACGGGCTGCGGCTGATCCTGGCCGGGGAAGAAGGCCGCTACCTGTACCGCACAGCGCCGGACCAGTCCGCCCTGACGATCCGGTGGGACCGCGACACGGTGGAACTGCCGCCCACCCTGTCTCAGGCGGAGGCAGAACGATGGAAATAAGTGCGATCCTGTTCGATCTGGACGGCGTGCTCTGCTCCACCGACCGTTTCCACTACCGCGCCTGGAAAGAACTGGCGGACCGGCTGGGGCTTCCCTTCAACGAGGAGATCAACCGCCAGCTGCGCGGAGTGAGCCGGATGGAAAGCCTCGAGATCCTTCTGCGGGGCAGCGAGCGAAAGTTTACCTTCCAGGAGAAGGCAGCACTGGCTGAAGAAAATAACCGCCGCTACCGGCAGCTTTTGATGGGACTGACGCAGGCCGATGTCTCCCCGCCGGTCCGGCAGACCCTGCGGGAACTGCGGGCCCGGGGGGTACCGGCAGGCGGTGGCCTCCTCCAGTAGGAACACCCCGCTGATCCTACAGCGAGTAGGCCTGGACACCTGGTTCGATGCCGTGATAGACGGCAACCAGATCACCCGCTCCAAGCCGGACCCGGAGGTCTTCCTGCGCGCCGCACAGGCTCTGGGCTTCCCGCCCGCGCGCTGTCTCGTCGTGGAGGACGCCGACGCCGGCGTTGAGGCGGCGCTGCGCGGGGGATTCCCTTGCGCAGGCATTGGGCCCGCTGCCCGGAATCCCAACGTCACCCGGCCGCTATCCTCCCTCTCTCAGTTACTGCAAATTTTGCCGTGATCTTTTAAGATCGGCAACCAAAGGGATCATTTTGTGATACAAAGCAAATCGCTTGGCCAGTCCCCGTCCGTTCGTCCGGCACAAAGCCATGGTCCAGCCAGTAGGTCAAACGGTGCCGGCTGAGGGGGCTATCTAACGGGATCTCGATGGCCAGCCGCGGGCAGCAGGCTTGGCAGAAGGCCAGCATGTGTTTGGAGGCACCTGCAAAATGTGGGTCTGTATAGGGCCCCCGCATGGTGGCGCGGGGCAACGGCGTGGAGGCCGTTGCCTTCGCGCCGCCTTTTCTTCTGTTCGCGGCGGTGTAGTCGCCCGGCGCGGGGAGTTGCAAGACGAACCAGGCCCCGGGGCGGCCGTTGGATTCTATCAAAAAGCATTGCCCAGTGCTGATCCAGGTTACGAGAGATTGGGTCAGCGTTTCTAACTGGGATTCAAAGGTGGAAAGTAGGCTTCTTTTGCTTTTGTCAATACCGGCGCGGGTGGCGTCGAACTGGTAGCGGTCCTTGCAGATTTGCAATAGCGTCGGGAAGTCTGTGACCAAAGCCGGGCGGATCGTGATTTGTGGTAACTCCGATCCTGTTGATTTATAGTAATTGCGCGCAGTGTCCGCATTGGACGATTGCGCCATCTTTTCGCAGTATGCTTCGTAGGTGGGATCACCCGGCCAGGCGGGGCCGTCCGGGAGCAGTTCTTCGTACCGCCGCTTGCTGTTCTCCCACTGGGTGCGGGTCAGCGGCGGTGCGCTGACCGTGGTCTCCTCGTTGTGCAGGTCGTCCGCCTGCACACCAAGGATGTCGGCCAATGTCTGGTAGGTGGAACGCTTTTGTGGGTAGGTTTCACCTTTTTCATAGGCGATGATCGTCCGCAGCCCCAACCCGGCCTGATTGGCAAGCTCGGCTTGCGTCAGGCCTTTTTCTCTGCGGGCGCGGCGGAGTTTTTCACCAAATGTCATGGATTGCCCTCCTTGAATATGCGAAAATATTGCTTAATAATTTGTGAACGGCATTGACAGATGCGGATATAGCGCATAGAATAAAAACAAATGAATGCGAAACACCCGCATGATTAGCATACCAAATCCTTGGTTTTGAGTCAAGTCAGCACAATAAGCGCGTAAAGGAGGGCGTATGGCAAGGGCACATGATCATCTGAATTTGAACCTGAACGCACCCTAACGAGGGGGAGGTATCACCCGTATGATACCACTTGCTCCGGCAGGGATTCCTATTGGAATCCACCCGGGTACAGATGGGCAATTACGCGAGAAAAACCGGCTGAAAAGCTTCTTTCTCAGCTCGGTAAGTTTTGCAAGCATAGCGTTTGGATATCCACAACGCATTTTTGGGGTGAACCCCAAACCCCCGAGGCTACGCAAATGTTACAATTTTGTCAAATCTGTGCACCTTCAATTGACAGGCTGGTGAACTCTGTGTTATCCTGAATTTGCAGAGAATCTCTGCACAGCACCTTTACAACTGAATACACAGCATAACAGGTACTTTACTCTCCCGGTGGGGCGCACAGCATGGTCACGGCAGACCATAACCCGCGACTGGGGAGAGGGCATAATGATACTCCTGCTGCCCCACGCGTCAGATGGGGTGACGGCGTTTGGATTGGAATCAGTAAGATCCTTACAAGGTCAGTGAACGGCTGCCTGCCAGCAGCCTGCCTGTTATGTTCCCACTGTCTGGGGGCAAGCGGCAAATAAGACATTTCCCCAAGCACTTATTTTGATGCACACGGTCTTTTTACTATCCGTGTGATTGACGCTAGCATGCGTATTATTTGATTTTTATTGAATTTCCATCAAGATTTGCGGGGAAAGTGTACCCTTACGCCAGAACAGAAAATAGATAAGAGGCCCGGAGGGCTTTACCAAAATCGGTAAAGTCCTCCGGGCCTCTTTTTTCTCCGTGGGAAGGTGTATTCAAAAGTGTTACGCGAAACAACGGAAAAGGAGATGAGCAAATGGCAAAAAGAAGTGTTCATTATGCCCGCGGACCTCCAGAGTGAATCAGAACGGATTCACTCTCTTGGATCAAAACCGAAAAAGTGAATCCAATCTGATTCACTCGCATACCGCGCCCAAACGCGTCCTGTATGGGGCTGATGTCCAGCATCGGACACGGACGCGAAGCTGCCCGTAAAGCCGCTATTTGGCGCGTCTGTGGGGCTGTGTGGCGGCGCGAGCCGTACAACTTAACACTAGAGAGTAAAACTTACTACACGCAAAATTACGATACTATGAGATAATGGGTGTATACCAAACAAGAAAGGATGATGCAAATGACCTTTACGAAACTTCCGAAAGCAATCACTGCAGAAGAACTGCTCTCCACACCGCTACCGCCCGTAAAGTGGATTATTCCCGGCTTGCTTCCGGCAGGACTGGCATTGTTTGCAGGTCCCAGCAAAGCAGGCAAAAGCTGGCTGACGCTATGGCTTTGCCTGCAGGTCGCACAGGGTAAGCCGGTGTGGGGGCGAGAAATTGAGTCGCGCACGGTGCTGTACCTCTCGTTGGAGGACACGCTCAACCGCCTGCGAGACCGTCTGTTCCGGCTTGTGGGCAGCGAGGATACACCGGAAAAGCTGATTCTGCAAACCGAATGCCAAAGTATCGGACAAGGATTGGAGGAACAGATTGTGGACTTTGTTCATAACTATCCGGATACCGGGCTGGTAGTCATTGACACCTTGCAGAAAGTGCGCTCCTGCGACCAAAGCGGCAGTATGTACGCCAGCGACTACAAGGACGTCAGTGCGCTGAAATCTCTGGCAGACAAGTACGGCATCTGTATTCTGCTGATTCATCATCTGCGTAAACAGGCTGCGTCCGATCCCTTCGACCAGATTTCCGGCTCCAATGGTTTGATGGGCGCAGCGGACACCACATGGGTTATGCAGCGCAAGCGAACGAGCAAGAATGCTGACATTATCCTGACCGGGCGTGATTTGGACAGGCGAACGCTGTATCTGCATGAGGAAAACTGCATTTGGCTGTTGGACGAGGAAGAAACCGCAGAAGAACAGCGACTGAAAGCTGTGCCAGAATATCTTTGGAGAGTTGCAGAATACATCGAGCAAGCCGGAAAGTGGCAGGGAACTGCTACCGAGTTGTTGTCTGCAGCTGGTGTTGACGGCGTTTTGCCCCATAAGCTTACCCGAAAAATCGTGGAACACTTTGACACGGTATTTGTACCAAAGGATATCCACTATGAAACGCATCGCACATCGCAGACGCGCTTGCTGAAGTTTTCCCATTCTGAAAATGACGCTGATGACGCTAATGACGCTGATATTGACATAACTCAATTATCCGGCTGGGATATCTCAAAAATAGCGTCACAAGCGTCATTAGCGTCATCGGCCAAGCCTTGGCGCGGAAAATATGGGGCATAACCCTATACAAAGCAACCACTTTTGCAAAAAAAGAAATCGTAAGTACGTCAAATATTATATTTACAAAGAATGACGGTATTTTTGAAATGTTGAAATGGGAAAATGACGCTAAAATCAGCAATGACGCTGATTTGATTTACAAGCAAGGAGGTACAATGGCTTACATCAAGAAAAAATCCGAACGAAAATTCAAAATCACTGTCTGCAACGGCTATAAGGTCAACGGGCAGAAACGCATGAAGGCGCAGACCATCACTGTGCCATCATCCGTGCCAAAGCGCGGCATTCAGCAGTATGTCATGGCGGAGGCCGAGCGCATCGAGAAAAAGTTCAAGTATGGTGTCGAGGAAAGCGACCAGACCCACTTTGATCAGTACGCCGAAAATTGGCTCAAACGGCAGGAACCGTTTTTCAAAGCTACCACCTATGCAGGGTACAAACGCAATCTGGATATTGTCTACCCGTTGATTGGCGGTATTCCGCTTGCAAAGTTGCTCCCCATGACCTTAGAGGAAATGTGCAAGGAACTGCGCAAGCGCCCGGGGCGTGGTGGAAATTGCATCAAGGAAACTACTGTGCAGAAATATCTGGAAACGGTTTCCTCGGTGCTGGAGGATGCCAAGGAAAATGACATTATTCCGTTTAATCCGGCGCACCGCGTTCGGAAAAAGCATTTTGAGAAAGAGGTGCAGCATATTCCGCAGAAGTATGAAATGAGTAAATTGATGCGGGCGATTCAGAACGAACCGATTCTGTATCGGGCGTACTACACACTGGCAATCACGACAGGGTTGCGGCGTGGGGAACTGTGCGCCCTGCAATGGCGGGACATAACCGGTGCTTGTGAACTGACCGTCCGCCGTTCCCGCAGCTGCGCATCCGGGCAGATTGTTGAGAGTGACACCAAGAGTCATCGGGAACGGATTGTAACCATTCCGCTTGGAATATGGGAGCTTCTGATGGCGCTGCGACAGCAGAAGGTGCTACATAGCGGCGTTCCGGATAGAGAGCAGCCGATTTTTACAGACCCCGATGGTCATGTACCGCACCCGGATACCTTTACCCGACATCTGCGTAAGCTGTATAAGCAATGCGGATTATCTGAGGATTACCACACCTGCATACCCTGCGGCATTTCTACGCAACCTATCTGCTGCAGGAAGGCACCAGCAAACAGGTGGCGGCATCCCTGCTGGGTCATGCGGATACGGCATTCTTGGAACGTACCTACTGCCACCCGCAGGACGTGGCGAAACAGCAGGCTGCAAACCTGATGCAAGATTTGCTGAACAGCCAAAATCCGTGCTATGTTGCATTTATGAAAAATAAGAATAGAAAAGCCAAGAAAGCAGGCTAAATAACCAGCGGCACCGTCAGAGATGGCGGTGCCGTTTTTGTCAGTAATAGGTAGAATTTTGGACGAAAGATTGTTGGGTGTGGTGATAGCTTTCTGTCGCAGTTGTCGGTATGCTTTGTAGTACCGCAGGTCAATAAAACATACAAAGGAGCGTTGAAAACAATGGCATCTATCAGAAAACGCGGCAGTAACAGCTATTTGATTGTGGTATCTCGTGGGTATGACTACGAAGGCAATAGACTGAAATCTGTGCAGAAAACCGTCAAGCCACCCAAGGAGTATACACCCAAACAGGCAGAGAAATGGGTAAAGGAACAGGCAATTCTATTTGAACGCGAGGTACAGCATACGCCGGAACCCATCAACCGCAGTATTACACTTGCAAAGTACATTGAGCATTGGGTTGATGACATCGGACCGAAGAAACTTGCGGATTCTACGTTTTGCAGAGATTTGCAGGATATCCGCAGAATCCTGCCTGCTCTGGGAAACTACAAGCTGACCGATTTGCGTAAAGAGGTTATTCGTGATTTTTACGAAGAAATGCGGTGCAGCCCGCGTTTGGACGGCAGAGGAAATCTATCCGAGAAAACGGTCGAAGGCTTACACAACACGCTGTGTGGCATCCTATCGGCGGCTGTGGACGAGGGATACCTTACCCACAATCCCGCATGGAGATGTTACAAACCGAAAGGTCAGAAGAAAGAGCGCCCCGTGGCTGACGAGGAAACCGTCAAAAAGCTGATTACAGCGTTTGAAGGTCAGAGTACGAAGTACGAAACCTATTTCAAGCTGGTGCTGGCAACCGGGCTACGTAGGGGAGAAGCCTGTGGACTGAAATGGAGTGACATTAACTGGCGCAAACGGACGATTCATGTACAACGCGGAGTCGTGAAGTTGAGCCATCAGGAATCTATTACAAAAGACCCTAAAACTTCTAGCGGCGACAGAATGGTATATCTGAGCAAAGAGATGTGCCAACTGCTCAAGGCGTGGCGCAAGGAATGCGAATGGGATAGGCAGCAGACCGCGAACGAAACTGTGGACGAGGATGACTACTTATTCCGTCAACCTAATGGAAAGCCTATGTGTCCCAGTACATTCACATATAGATTTAAACTGATTCTGAAAGCAAATAATCTGCCGCTGGATTTGAATGTGCATAGCTTGCGCCACACCAATGCCAGCCTGCTGATTGCGCAGGGCGTGGACGTGCGCACGGTGGCTAGTCTATTGGGGCACGCGCAGGCAAGCACAACACTGGATATTTACGCCCATGCATTTGACAAAAATAAACGCAAAGCACAAGAGAAACTCGGAAAGGCGATTGGATTATGAGAAAAATCAAATTGACCCGTGCGAACAAAAGTATCCTGCTGAAAGCGCTTGCACCTTATTATTACAGTGAAAAAGCGCTTGGGCATAGCACAGAAAAACCGGGGCGACTGATACTAAAAATCAATTCTCTCCCAGCTGATAAAAAGGCAAGTTGCTCCGCAGAAGAAATTCACCTTATGCGTACCACTGTAAATCAACTGAGAAATGAACGGCTGTCAAAAGGACAGTACACCGATGCGGCAGATGATATGCTACTAAAATTATTCTAAAATCTGAATAAAAAAGCGCATTGCAAAAGTACATTGCAATGCGCTTTTTGGTGCGCCCGAAGGGATTCGCCGAGCCGCGCCCTAGAAACGCCCCACCGGGGCGTTTCTGCCCCGCGGGACGCAAAGTGCGGGGCACGGGCTGTTCGAATCCGCTCTTTTACTGCTCCATAAAATCCATGCAAAACAAAAAGAGCAGCACCCCATAAGGTGCTGCTCTTGGTGCGACCGGGAGGATTCGAACCTCTGGCCTTCCGGGTCGGAGCCGAACGCTCTATCCAGCTGAGCTACGATCGCTTATATATGAAAAACGCCGTTGCAGCGTATTTCAATCTTGCAAAGTAGTCAATTTCCAATAGTGGTCAATTCGTGGTCTGACTACCGTTGACCACCGCATTTTTGCGAGCACAAATAACGCTGTATCGAACAAAAACGAGCCTAAAACCTGCCATGTCGCAGTTGTCGGAGACCAGTGCTCTATCCAGCTGAGCTATGATCGCATATATTGAGAAAACGCCATGCCGACATGTTCCGGAGGGAAAAAAACAGCTTTTTGTACAGAAAACAAACCGTTGTTGACCGGGTACATTTTGTGTGTTAGACTGGCAGTAGAACGTACAAAAGCAGGTGCAAAGCCGCTGTAAAAAGCATTGCAGATGGAACGAAAGATTACGCTTTAATCATATTACCACATTGCGGCGGCGGATGCAAGTATCAAAATCGTTTTGCGGCAATGCGAAACGGATAAAAATTAACTCTGTACTTAAGGTGTGTCTGGAAAGTCGAGCATTCAGTCTGTTTCAGATATCCCTTAGGGGGGATCTGAAACAGTCGAAAATATCGTCTATTTCTACAAACACAGCGGGATTATGCGTTAAAATCCTGCTTGTGTTTGCGAAATATCCGTCATTTTCTTTGTTTTCAGATACACCTTAGGCAGAAATAAAAGGAGCAATATTATCATGACACCGGAACTGAACTGGTTGAGCGACCCGACTGTGTTTGCCGTGAACCGGCTGGATGCCCATTCGGACCATGTATGCTACCGTACCGTGCAGGAAGCCGCGCAGCGCCACAGCAGCCTGCGCCAACCGCTGGACGGCATGTGGCGCTTTGTATGGAGCAGCTGCCCGGCCCAGCGCCCGGCGGATTTCTGGCGCGAAGGAGCGGATCTTTCGGGCTTTGGTACCATCCGTGTGCCGGGCCATATGGAGACCCAGGGCTATGGTCAGCTGCAATACACCAACACGCTGTACCCGTGGGATGGACGCAGTGCGCTGCGGCCGCCGCAGGTGGATTTGAACGATGATCCCGTTGGCAGCTATGCGCGGGAATTTGATCTGGATGCCGGGCTGCGCGGGCAACGGGTATGCATCAGCTTCCAGGGTGTGGAACAGGCCATGTACCTGTGGTGCAATGGCAAGTTCGTGGGCTATGCCGAGGACAGCTTTACCCCCTCGGAATTTGACCTGACGCCGTACATCAAAGAAACCGGCAACCGCATCTGCGTGGAAGTGTACAAGCGCAGCAGTGCAGCATGGATCGAGGACCAGGACTTTTTCCGCTTCTCCGGCATGTTCCGCCCGGTATACCTGTACGCCAAACCGGCGGTGCATCTGGCGGACATCTGGCTGAAAGCGGGCCTGAGCGAGGACAACACCACTGGTCTGCTGACCCCGGAGCTGAAGCTGGATGGAGAGACCGAAGGGGTCAGTGTGACTTTGCGCCTGACCGACCCGGAGGGCTATGCCCTGTATGAAGGCCCTGTGACGGGGGACACGATTGAGTTGGAGGGGATTCAGCCGTGGAGCCACAAGACCCCGGTGCTGTACCATGCAGAGCTGACGCTGAAAGATGCACAGGGCACCGTGCAGGAAGTGGTGCCCTATGACATCGGTTTCCGCCGCTTTGAGATGAAGGACGGCATCATGTGCCTGAATGGGGAGCGTGTGGTGTTCAACGGTGTAAACCGCCACGAATGGAACCCCGAAAAGGGCCGCGCTATTGATGCGGATGATATGAACGCCGCCATGGCCGTGCTGAAAGCCAACAACATCAACGCCGTGCGCACCTGCCATTACCCGGACCAGAGCCTGTGGTATGATCTGTGCGACAAAAACGGCATTTACATGATCGATGAAACCAACCTGGAAAGCCACGGCAGCTGGCAGAAGCTGGGCGCGATCGAACCCAGCTGGAATGTGCCGGGCAGCCTGCCGGAATGGAAAGACTGTGTGGTGGACCGTGCCCGCAGCATGCTGGAGCGCGACAAAAACCACGCCGCTGTGCTGATCTGGTCCTGCGGCAACGAAAGCTATGCGGGCGAGGATATTCTGGCCATGACGCAGTTTTTCCACGCCAAGGACCCCAGCCGTCTGGTGCATTATGAAGGTGTGGTGCATAACCGCGCGTTTGCGGCCATTACCGATATGGAAAGCCGGATGTACGCCAAGCCGTGGGAAATCCGGGAATATCTGGAATCCAAGCCGGAAAAGCCGTTCATCCTGTGCGAATACATGCACGATATGGGCAACTCTCTGGGCGGAATGGAAAGCTATGTGAAGCTGGCGGAAGAATACCCGCAGTACCAGGGCGGCTTTATCTGGGACTATATGGACCAGGCCATCTGGCATACGGACGTCATGGGCCGCAAGGTACTGGGCTATGGCGGCGATTTTGGCGAGCGGACGACGGATTATAACTTCAGCGGCAACGGTATTGTATACGCCGATGGCGCAGAGAAGCCCGCCATGCAGGATGTACGCTACTGGTACGCCAGCCCGGCAGACCGTGCGGCGCAGGATGCCGCCAACGCTGCTGCGGCAGCACAGGCAGACCGTACGCTGGCCGAAGCCTGGCAGAGCCGCCGCGCCTACCCCCTGGTGGTGACCCAGGGCGACGGCAACCTGGGCGTAAAGGGCAAAAACTTTGAGATGCTTTTCTCCATTGCGGGGGCTGGCCCGGCATCGCTGAAGGTGAACGGCACCGAATGGCTGTGGCGCGCACCGCGCCCGGCGTTCTGGCGGGCCTCCACCGACAATGACCGCGGATGCGGCTTCCCGCTGCGCGCGGCGGCCTGGATGGCGGCGGATGTGTTTGTAACATATAACGGCATGAAGGTGCTGGAAGCAGCTCCCGACTGCGTAAAGGTGCAGTTCCAGTTTGGCATCCCCACTGTGCCGGGGGCCAGCGCAGAGCTGGTCTACACTGTGGAAGCACAGGGCGCATTGCGGGTAGATGCCGTTTACCACGGCGTAGCCGGTGCGCCGGAGCTGCCCTGTTTTGGTGTGAAATTTGAAACCTTTGGCCCGGTGACCCGCACGGTGTGGACCGGGCTTTCCGGCGAAACCTACCCGGACCGCTATAAGGGCGGTGTGTTCGGCTGCCATGAGGAAACCCCGCATGTGGAGCCACATCTGGTTCCGCAGGACTGCGGCATGCACATGCAGACGCGGCAGGCCATGCTGGAACAGCGGGATGCCTGCGGCCACACGACTGCCGCGCTGACCTTGCAGCAGGTGGATGCACCATTTGCGTTCAGCGCGCTGCCCAACACGGCGCAGGAGATCGAGGCGGCGCAGCACATTACGGAGCTGCCCGCGACCGGCCGCACCAGTGTGATGGTGCTGGGCGCAGTGCGCGGCGTTGGCGGCATTGACAGCTGGGGCACCGATGTGGAAGAGCCTTACCATGTTTCTGGCGAGGAAGACCACAGTGTAAGTTTCCGCATTGTGCTGTAAACGTGGGAGTTAGGGCAACACCGCACAATTCCCGCCTAACGGCTCAAGCACCGCTCCGGCGGGTGCGGCACGGCATCTGCGTTGCCAAAATGCTCGATAATGTCGGGTTGCGGTACCCGCATCGTGCTTCGGGGGCAAAAGCCCCTCGCACTCTGCGACCGCTGCCCCTGCTTCGGTTCGCTGTTTCCGCCACTGGCGGCGCTCACCTTTGCAGCATCCAGTATTATCTGCGCTTTTGGCTTAGCAGCTGCCGCACCTCGCTCGCCGTATCGGCACTTAGAATTATGCGGTATTGCCTTAGAGATTAGAAGAAACGGACAGTCGGGGCGATTGGCCCCGGCTGTTTTTTGGTGGGATGGACAGGCAGAAAAAAGTGTTTGCAAGGCGGGGGAGTTTAATCCCCAAAGTGTTGTTGGGGTTATAGGTTGGCGGGCGCACAATGTGCGCCTCCCTATGAGAGAATAGGGCACACGAAGCGGGGGGGGGGATACATTGTGCGGCGTTTGGCACCCCGCAGAGCAGGGGGAGAAAATGAAAGGATTGTAAATTGTGCGCCAAAACAGCACAAAGCGGAAAAAAGCGTGGACAGGCACCGGCTGTTTGTGATATACTTAAAAAATACAAAATAGTTACAAAGTGGGCTGGTGCGCGGCATGTGCCGGCCTATGTGGAGGTGTATGGTTACGGAAGCCATTCGGAGCCGTATGGTGTGGGTCATCACAGGGGTACTGGCGCTTCTGGTGCTGCTGGCGCTGCCTGCAAAAGCGGAAAGTGCGGACTATGAAACAACGCTGGACCGCTTGGGCCGCCTGCAAGCGTTGGCGGAACAGTATATTGAAGAAAAGAACAGCGGCGATGACCCCATTGACCTGACTTTGAGCTTTACCCGTGTGGGGGATTATAACACGACCATCTGGCAGCTGACGGCGGGCACCCGCGATGGCGAATTTGAAAAGTACGCCACCGATGCAGACCCGGACCTGTGGGATTTGCAGGGGATGAACACCGTGGAACTGCCCAACGGGCAGGGCATTGATTTCGGCCACCTGCTGGCGGCCATGAACCTGGTATACCGCGGCATGCCCATTACCGGCAGCTGGGGCGGCGACTGCATGCAGCTGGCGCAGGTGTATGCCGGGCAGGCCAGCGATGCAGACGGCTATGCCAGCCTGATGCAGCAGACCTTTGCCATTGAGGATGACGGCAGTGCTTCCAAATTTGGCGACCAGGACCTGCGCGCTGACCTGGACTCCGTTGTGGCAGGGGCCGAGCTGAAAAGCGGCAGCAATGTTGCCGATGTGCTGCGGAACTATTACACCAACCTGACGGATTACGACCGCTGCTACCAGTTTATTGCCATGAGCTTTGGCAGCATGAACACCAGCGACAGCGAAGCGTTCCGCAACAAGGTGTACAGCACCATGACGGCGGATGCCGGCATGCAGCTGCTGCTGTATATGAACGGCATGTGGTCCAGCAGCGGCTGGCAGGTGGATGCCGATGCAGAACCCGCCCTGCGCGGTGCCTGCAATGAACTGGCTGATTACCTGAGCCGCGCTGTGAACGGCGAAAAGGTCAAAAGTGCATCCAGCACCCTGATGCACACGATGGCTGGGCAGGCCCTTGTGGATGCCCTGAATGCACTGGGAGATGGGGAAGCAGCTTCCGCTGCACAGAGCGCATTGGAAGCGGATTCCGGCGCTACAATATCGACCAGCAGCGGGGACGCTGTGGATGATGCCCTGAACACCGCAACCGAAAAGCTGAAAACGGATTTTAACGCCCAGGCCTTTGAGCTGGGGCTGCTGGTATTGGGCGCTGCCGCCCTGCTGGGCATGGTGGTTTGCATTGCCATGCTGATCAGCCACCGCAGCAAACGCAATCGCTGAGCCGGGCAAACGAAAGAAAAAGGAATGGGGCGCTGCCGGGTGAAACGGCAGCGCCCCATTTTATGTGGAAAGAAAGTAAAGGCAACACCGCACAATTCCCGCCTTGCGGCTTAAGCACCGCTCCGGCAGCTGCGGCACGGCATCTGCGTTGCCAAAATGCTCGATAATGTCGGGTTGCGGTACCCGCATCGTGCTTCGGGGGCAAAAGCCCCTCGCACTCTGCGACCGCTGCCCCTGCTTCGGTTCGCTGTTTCCGCCACTGGCGGCGCTCACCTTTGCAGCATCCAGTATTATCTGCGCTTTTGGCTTGGCATCTGCCGCACCTCGCTCGCCGTATCGGCACTTAGAATTATGCGGTATTGCCT